>Ga0206950_1038_pt1 | contig 35500 bp, 36 predicted proteins | sample Alteio_BWOrgHeat_41_FD_152954 | JGI IMG/M metagenome (GOLD analysis project Ga0206950, IMG submission 152954) | Enriched cells from forest soil in Barre Woods Harvard Forest LTER site, Petersham, Massachusetts, United States -... | ecosystem: Environmental > Terrestrial > Soil > Temperate forest >... | reverse complement strand
ACGTCCCTATTAAATAAATTACTTTGGGCAAAAATGAGATTGCTGGAGAGTTGGTGAAAGAATTTTGTTTCTTCGAAATCCATAAGACGGCTGTACGCCATTTGATGGAAGGTGTTAATTTCAGAAAAAATGGAGAATAAAAATGCCCGTATCTGTTTGGGATGGAAGATAAAATAGGCCAAAAGGCTAAAAACGGCCACCAGCAGTTTCCATAACTTGCCTATGTACCAAAAGAATTTATTTAACAAAAGCTTCCCCTTTCGGCATCCAGTATATCGATTCTAACGGTCAAATCAACTTTTTTATAAGATCACGGACATCCCTATATCTTAACCTCAAGGTGAGAAACAAATAATTACCCCAAGACCAGCAGGAAAGCCTGATCTTATCTAAAAAAGACAATCCATCGGCGGTAAAGATCATCCTTTGCAGCATCCCTTCCCGGACCAAATAGGCCGCGCGCGCCATCAAAGGATTGGTGATGCCCATCCTTTGGGCCGCGGCCTTAAAGCTTGCCGACATGCCACCCCATCTTTTCTTCATCAGTTTTTTCTCAGAGGTAACAAATTCTCCTGATAAGGACAATGCGGCCAACAATAAATGGTCCGCGCACAAAACATTTTGTAAAGGCATGGCTTGGGTCAAAACGCCACGCCTATAAATGCCATAAAATAAGGCATTAATATTCCTTCCTGTATGTAAAGCTAGCTTATAGCGCTTGAACCTGGCCGCCGCTTTAAGTCCCAACGTCGTCACACCGCGGTCCGTTAAAATAATTTGGGAACTTTCCGCGCTAATACAATCACAGCTTGTGCCGGCCAGAACAACTGTTTCAGACCGGTCTAATATCTCCAGGCATGCCTGCAGATAAAACGGTTCCCAATAATCATCATGGGCTGCCCACATAAAATAATCCGCGGAAGCTAAATGGAAAACATGATTAAAATTCCAATAGGGCCCTTGGTTCGTTTCATTACGGTAATACTTGACCCTTGGGTCTTTAAGCGCGTACTCACGGCAAATGCCCTGGGTCTGGTCTGTTGACCCATTGTCAGAAATGAGCAATTCAAAATCAGAAAAATTTTGGGCTAATAATGAATCCAGGGCTTGGGCCAAATGGCCTTGCCCGTTATAAACAGGAACTCCGATACTGATTTTAGGTCCCATAGGCATCAAATTGGTGTTATTTTCTTTTTAACCAGGCCCCTGGCCAGCATGTCACATTTTCAGTCAAGGGGCTTTCATTAAAACGCCAGTGGGGAGATTGAAGTGTGAATTCTGGATGTTTTTTAAGGAATTCCTGGGCCGCTTCACATGGCCCCTCATCCACCCGGTATTTTTTGTTCTGCGGAACGTCTTTTAAATCCGTGATGATGCCATCGGTCACCACCAAGTAAGAACCGGGACTCACAAAAGAAAAATAGGCATCCAACTCATGGCGCACATGTTCTTTAGTATGGTCGGAATCCAATATGACAAGGACCTTGTCTTTGGGCTTGATGAGTTTTTTGACCTTGCCGACGGTCTTGGGGTCTATGGAACTGCCTTCGATAAGCGTGATCCATGGTTTCATGGGATGGGCTTCTATGGCCTTGCGGTTATGCGGCCTTATTTCTATGTCGACACCAATGACCTTCCCTTTGCCCATCAACTGGCAGAGACTGGCATAAAGGATCAAGGAACCGCCATGGGCAACGCCTGTTTCTATAATAATATCCGGTTGCAATTCAAAGAGCACTTCTTGGATACGCAAAATATCTTCAGGATGCTGGATGATAGGACGCCCCATCCAGGTGAAGGTATACGAATATTTCTGGCTCCAGCCCACCTTGAGCCATTGCCGGGAGATTAATTCAAACGCTTCTTTGGAATATAAATCAAAACCCTTTGATCTCCCACGGTCCACACGTTCTAATGTTTTCTTGACTGTATCAATGATAAGTTTCAAAGCCTCTCCTTTGTTTTAGCCGCCCTTTTTCAAGACAAATACCCTTTTCCCTTAACATACGGGATAAGTTCATCCATGGGGCCTTTAATGTACAGGTGCTGTTTGCCTGAATCAATGAAATCTGAAAATCTTTCGATACTCTTCTGGTGGCGCTTAGGGTCCCATGTTTTTAAAAAATAATCATACAGATCCGATGCGATCTTTTGCTGCATGGTTAAGGTGCCGATCAGGCGGCGGAAGGAATCGAAAACCAGATCATCAATCCGGCAAAAGTAAAAATGCATGTAATAAAATTGATAAATCTCTTCTAACTTGATGGTCTTTTTCAAACTCCCGAGATCCATCAACCACTTCTCATATTCGGTGATGTTTTTTGGTGTCCATGTAAAATCAAAGGACGCGTGCGGATTATACCCCGCGTTGATCACCTGCACCCCTAAGGCAGGGTATTCATGACCCACTGAACCATAGGCCGTTAATACAAAATTTAACCCTTCTTTAATTAATTGATGGTGCGTGACCCGGGGAGCAATGACAGTAATGGGTGAATCCTTCCCCAGAATCCCCTCAATGGTCTCAAGAGTGCCGGGCAAGGGATCGGCATGGGTCTTAAGATACCAGTCATAATCCGTTTTCCTGGCAATTTGACTCAAAAATTTTAACCATTCATAAAAATCAATAAAGATCATCCCGCCATAGGTGTGCGGGTTATCATAAAAACAGTGGCTGCAGATAAGCACCTTGATTTTTGCCGACTTCCTTAAAACAGGTTTTTCTTCTCCTGTAGATTGAAAGGCCGATATCTTCATATAACCGGTGTCCGCGCTCCATTCCCCCCTAAAGCGTTTTTCTAATTGTTCTTGGGCCACGGCCATGCCTGCTTTTTTTTCCTGCTCAGTCAAAGTTTCAAACCAGGCTTTATAGTTCATGCATTCCGAATTTTTGGAAAACGGGCGCTTGGCGTATTCTGTCTTAATGAAAAAGGGGAGATAAACAGGTATTTTCTTCTGGTAGGCCACTTTAAACAAGACATTGCTGTCGACATAACAATCATGGGAAGCGGCAACAGCAATGACTGGATGCTGGGTCAAATAGTCCTGCCAAAAAACCAACACGCCGATGGACCAACGCAAAAGGACAAACAATTTTTTATCGATTTCAACGGTTGGTTTGTTGTATTCCCGCAAATAGGTTTCATAAATATCGATCCCTATGTTGAGCCCGTCGATTTGGATGTTAAAGACATCCTCTTTTGTTTTTAAATCCTTGGAAACTGCCAGGAATAAAGCATCCCGCCTTGCTTTTTGTGCAGGGCTAAGGTTGGAAGTGGAGATATGCCCGGACACGTTCCACGAGCGGTACAAATGATGTATCGCCCGGGCCAAGCGACGGTGGGAACGCCCAAAAGAGACGATCCGGGCCCCTTTCTTTTTTCCCAAGACATTTAAAAAATAAAAGGTGGGGACATTGATAATAGCCAGGTTATGGAACTCGGTAATGATGATTTTTTCTGATTCTTGGGGGGCCCATCCTTTCCAAACGTCACGGTTATGCCGGATCATGCGTAAGGTATTCTTATCAATAAAGAATTCTTTGGATATCCGCTCCAGCATGTTCTTTATTTTAATAAAGAACAACTGTGGCTTATAAAACAAAAGCAGACACGTGCTGCACTTTTTGACCAAATTGATACTCATCTGCTCCACCAATCAATGGTATTTTTTAAACCTTGCTCAAGGCTATACCGTGGCGACCACCCTTGCAGCCCCTTTAACCTATTATTACTTCCGACCACCCTGTCCCCTGACTTTGACGGACCTTCGGGGTTGTCGATGCGGATTAATTTTTCTTTGCCGATTGTGATGGCGATCTTCTCAATCAAATGGCCTAAACTTATCCCTTGACCCGAAGCAATATTGACCGGGCCCTGAATAGCAGAGAGCAATACTAGCGACAAGGCCTCTCCCACATCACGGGCGTGCAGATAATCCCTGATTAGATGCCCTTGCCGGCATACAAATTCACGGTCATGAACAAGGGCCTGTATGCACGAGGCCACCAGGCGTTTTTCCTGTTCATAAGGTCCGTAAACAAAAAATACGCGGGCCCAGGCCAGCTCAAGTCCATGATCTTTAGCATATTCTTCCAAGGCCAGAAACAATTCCCGCTTACTCTGGCCATACCGGTATCCCGGACGCAAAGGGGTTTGATCTTCCACGAAATCTTCCTGGATGTCCCAATCATATTCCATGCATGTTCCAACAACCACCACCCTTTGCCCGCCGTATTGATGGAAATTCCTGACTAAATCCTCTCCCATCTTAGACCAACGCTCATTTTGGGGTGAATCCACATATTGCCCGGGGCTTGTCTCCCAGGCCAAATGCAATAAATGTGTCGGCCTAATATCTTGCATCAATCCCGCGATATCATGGGCAGATAATAAATCCGCCCTATGCCATTGGACACCCTGGCTGTCCCTTCCCGGTTTTGCGTTACGGCTGACTGCATGGATCTCCGGCCATTGATCTGTTGGCATAGCTTCCAAGGCATGCCTGCCTAAAAATCCGCTTGCACCTGTGATCAGGACCTTTTTCATCCGATCACCTCTAATTGCGGGATCGGGACCACAAATTTCCCGCCCCAGTCACGCGCAAAGGACAATTGTTGAATGATCTCCTCTTGCAAATTCCAGGCAGGAATAAAAATGTAATCGGGCTTCGTGGATTTGATGCGGTCCGGATGCACAATCGGGATATGCGAACCCGGCAGATAGCAGTCCTGTTTATGGGGACTGCGGTCCGCGATGAAATCTATAAAATCTTTACCGATCCCACAAAAATTCAATAAAGTGACCGCCTTGGCCGCTGCCCCGTAGCCGGCAATTTTCTTGCCCGCCCTTTTGCTATCCACAAAAAATTGGATAATCGCTAATTTGTTAGCATTCACTTTATCCTGAAAATGAAGATAGGTATCTAATCGGTCCAATCCCTTGTCCCGTTCGCGGTCCCCCAAAGAATGCACCCGGGCTAAAACACTTTTACTATTGTCGTTTTTATGTTTCGCGTATATACGCAAAGAACCGCCATGGGTGGGGATTGCTTCGCAATCAAAGATCTCCAGACCATGTGCCGTGAATACTTGATCAACAGTCAGGAATGAAAAATAAGAAAAATGTTCGTGGTAAATCGTATCAAATTGCACGTTCTCCATCAAGCAAAGAAGATGGGGAAATTCCATGGTGATGACACCCTGGGGCTTTAAAGCTAATTTCATCCCCTCCACAAAATCATTCAGGTCCGGGACATGGGCCAAAACATTGTTACCGATCAACAGGTCAGCCAATTGCCCTTTTTGGGCCATGGTTTGGGCTGTTGCTTTCCCAAAAAATTTAACATCGGTCGGGACACCCTTGCTACGTGCGGCGGTAGCAATGTTTTCCGCCGGCTCAATGCCCAGCACAGGGATCCCTTGAGCGACAAAATTCTTCAATAAATACCCGTCATTGCTGGCCACCTCGACCACCAAGGAATGGCGGTCTAAACGGATGCGTTTAATGATCATTTGGGCGTATTCACGCGCGTGATTGAGCAATATGTCCGAATAGGATGAAAAATACGCATAGTCGCTGAAAATATTCTCCGGGCTTTCATATTCGGACAATTGGACCAAAAAACATCGATTACAAATATAAACATCCAAGGGGAAGGTCGGCTCCATCTTATTCAGATCAGCTTTCTTTAAATAAGAATTCGCCAACGGTGACATCCCTAAAGAGAGCATAAGATCTTTCAGCTCATGTTTACAAAACCGGCAGGATATGCTCATGAACAACCTATCCCTTCATAATATTTAAACGCGTGTTTATCAAAAAAACGTCTCCCGTCGATGACGAGCGGTTGGGCCTTACCCTCATCTAACAGGCCTGGTAATTTCGAGAATTCATCCCAGGCTGTCACCAGCACGACCGCGGTCACATCCAGGATGGCTTCCTGCAGCGTTTGGCAATAATGGACATTCGCGTGATGGATGGACCGTTTAAAATTATCTTGCGCCAAAGGATCATAGACCTTCACGATACTCCCCTCTTGTATCAAGTGGTTAACCAAAGGGATGGCCGGGGATTCACGGATATCGTCGGTGTTTGGTTTAAACGACACCCCCAAGACAGCGATTTTTTGGGCCCTAAGATCGGGAAAATGTTTCTTTAGCATCTGCAGCATCCGCAACGGTTGGCTTGCGTTGATTTGAATGGCAGCTTCCGTCAACACCATAGGCTGTTGGGCTAAACGGCCAAACGCGGCCAGGGCCTTTAGGTCTTTAGGAAAACAACTCCCCCCAAAACCACACCCGGCCTCCAGGTAACTTAACATCCCCGGCCTTATCCGTTTTCCGTCGGGGCCCATCGGGCTTAAACGCCGGTCTGAATGGACACCCCGCATCACCTCTTTAATATCCACCCCTTTAATGTCCGTCGCTAAATTAGCCATTTCATTAGTAAAAGAGATGAGCACGGCAAAAAGCGCGTTTGCGCTGTATTTGATCAGTTCCGCTGTTTTATTATTGGTACAAATTAAATCCACACCCTCAAAAACACTGTACAATTCTTTCATTTGACTCAAGGTCTTTGCATCACTGGCCCCTAAAACGAAACGGTCCGGATGCATAAAATCATCGACCGCTGTCCCCTCCCGTAAAAATTCGGGGTTCATCCCAAGCCCGAAACCCTGACCGATTTCTTTCTCCGAAAACCGGCTTAAAATGGGTGCTACAATATCATCCGTGGTGCCGGGAATCACCGTGCTTTTAACAATCACCGTGTGGTATGATTCTTTATCTTTAAGGACTTCCGCTATTTGACGGGACGCTTCTTTAACAAAACTTAAATTGATATTTTGGCCGTCAAAAGGGGTCCCCACGGCAATTATAGAAATATCCGTTTTTTCAACCGCGTCTTTTAAATCAGTCGTGGCAAAAAATTGCTTGGCCCTATTTTTAATTAATAAATCTTCCAGCCCGCGCTCATGCACCGGGCTTTTCCCCTGATTGATCAAGGCAATTTTGCCTGCATCCAGATCAACGCAATATACGGTATGGCCTTTTTCTGCCAGGCAAATTCCTGTGACCAAACCCACATAGCCTGTCCCGATCACAGATACCTTCATGGCTTGACCCCATCTTGGTAATGACGATACCAGTTTAAAGAACGCCTCAGCCCTTCTTTAAGATCAATGCCGGGCTGATAGGCCAGATCAAGCCTGGCTTTTTCAATGACCGGGCAACGGCGATTAGGGGAATCTGTTAAATATTCCTGGTCTGTACTTTGCTTAAAAACCACCTTGCCTTGGTATCCCCAAAGTTCCCTGGCCATCGCGACCATCTCTTCGGCCAATTGCCGCATGGAAATTTCTGGTTTATCCACACCGATATTATAGGGCTCTGCTTGATGGCCGCGGACCAAAACTTTCACATACCCCACGACCGCGTCTGCCACATAACAAAATGTCCTGGTGGGGTCACCATTAGATAAAATGACGATGTCCTGATTATTCAAAATATTACTGGCAAAATCAGGGATCACCCTTTTATCCGTGATCAACAGCCCCGGTCCAAAATTATTAAAAGGACGGACAATTTTAACAGGCAGATGATGCTGCTCCGCAAAATTAACGCATAGGGTCTCCCCATAACGTTTAGACTCATCATAACAAGCCCGTGGGCCTGTGCAGGAAACATTACCCCGGTAAGTTTCTTTCGTGGGGATCTCATCGGCAGAAGGGTCTCCGTAAATTTCACTGGAAGAAAAATATAAAAAGCCTTCTAAAATTTTAGCTAAATGTGCACGGCTATATTCTAACAATTGCCGTAAACCATTCACATTGGCATCCATGGTTTCTATGGGAAATTGCCGGTAAAACGTCGGAGACGCGATAGACGCTGCGTGGATGATATATTGATACGCGCCTAAGGCAGAAGTCAACGGTTTGGTAATGTCCTGCTGCAAGAAAGTGAAACGCCCCTCTTTAAGCAATTGACGAAACCATCCCGGCAATCCGCGAATCGCATTGTCCAAAACCACCACCTCTATCGGTTTTAGATTTTTGTCGACCTTAGCCGCGTGCAGCAAGGCCTGGAGTAGATAGTAACCTAAAAAACCAGCCCCTCCTGTGATCAAAACGCGCTTGCCGGACATTTGCGCCAATTCCTCTTTCAGGTTCCGGCAAATATAGTCCAGGTCTTGTTGAACCACCATCTCTGTGTTCATGATAATGCTTTCCAGGGGGCAGTGCCTTCCTGCCACAATTTATTTAAATGCTCCATGTCCCGCCAGGTGTCCATGCAAGCCCAAAAACCCTCATGGGGATACATCATCAACTCTCCCTGCTTGGCCAATTGTTCCAGGGCCCCTGACTCAAGATCGCAGCGCTCATCCTCAGTCAAATAATCCAGGAATTTACGTTTCACGACGAAAAACCCTCCGTTAATGAACCCTTGTCCGCCTTGGGGCTTTTCAATAAAACTTTCAACCTGCTCTCCCTTTAATTTTAATTCCCCAAAACGGGAACTTGGCCTGACACCGGTCATGGTCACGAGCTTGCCGTGACTTTTATGAAATTCCAAAAGCCGGCCCAAATCAATGTCTGCCAGCCCGTCGCCATAGGTCATAAAGAAATTGTCCCCGTCAATATAGGATTGCACGTGTTTTAACCGCGCTCCTTTGAGGGCCTTGGCACCGGTGTCGGCCAGGGTGATTTTCCATCCCTCTTCTTTATGTTTTTTATGCACATCGATGGATTTGTGTTCGCCTAATTTAACGGTAAAGTCATTGTTCCTGATCTCATAATGATAAAAATATTCCTTGATGATATGGCCCTTATACCCTAAGCACAAAATGAATTCATTAAACCCGTAATGGGCATAAATTTTCATGATATGCACCAAAATAGGCTGGTCCCCGATTTCCAGCATGGGTTTGGGGCGGAATTCTGTTTCTTCCCGAAGACGGGAACCTAAACCACCGCAAAAAATGACAACTTTCATAGATCCGTCCCTTCTTTATGCTTGACCAATAATACATCCCGCCGCGTTAAAGAAAACGGCTGCCGGATATCCTGGAGTAAGACCTCGGACCTGCAGCCCAGCTTCACTCCTTCCGCGCAGATGCGTTGACAATCCAAAACCAGGCTATTGGTCCCGGTGACCACGCGGACATGCTCCTTGGCTAATCGATCGTATTCGGCCCGGTTGTTCTTGTAATGTTCCAGCATACGCGCTTCTTGGGGGGTCTTGGCCCGTTTTTCAAATTCCAAACGGACACGGTGATCAGGAATTTCCGCGATCAAAATTCGGCCTCCGGGTTTACAGACGCGCACCAATTCGGCCACACATTGGCTCACCTGTGCTTCGTTTTCTAAATAATGGATGACCGCGTACATCAAGACATGGTCAAATGAATCCCGTTCAAAAGGAAGGGCCAAGGCACTGCCCTGATAATAGGCGATATTCTTAATGTTTTCCTGCTTCGCGCGTTCCCGGGCTTTCTCAATGACTTTGGCACCGGCATCCAAGGCGTGGACAAAGGCGCAATGCCGGGCCAGAGGGAAGGTCACGACGCCGGTGCCGCAACCAACGTCCAAGATGATATCCTCCCTGCTCACCTTAAGTTTCGAAAGGACATCTTTTATAATAATATCCGGATCAACGGCAATAGGACGGCCGGAATCATAATACGCCCCCATCGCCGTCATTTGATTGAACAATTCAATGGCCTCTTGGTTGGAATACACTAAAACCCTCCTTTGAATTCCCTGACAAAATCCGCATATAATCCCTCGGGCAAAGAAGCATACAAAGGAATCGGGACACATTTTCTATAATCCGGCTCAAACATGCAACGGTTGATGTCAAAATGAAATATAGGTATAAAAATATGGCGCGCTTTAAGCCAAAGGCTGATTTTCTTCAAGAATTCCAGGTCCTCTGAGATGATGGGAAAACATAAAGGGGCCATGCTTGCCTCTTCGTCCCCGGAAAGCATGAACGAACGGTGGCGGGCATTGCCCAATAAAAACAAAAAATGTTTGTTTTGTTCCGTAAAGACCGCGTGCACTTCCTCCTGGTTGCGAGGTACCTGGCCCCTGATCGTGGACAAATTAGGATACGTCAATAGAGTAGCGTACCATTTCGCCAATCTTACCTGCACATCCGGATTTTCACGTCCCTGAATAGAAGTATTGTGATGAGCCACATACTCCCATTCTCCCTGCATGGATTCCCATTTGTCCCACCAAGATGTTTTTGGGGGAAGCATTTCTTTGATGCGTGCGGACAATGAATTGTCATTGACCCTCAGGGCACCGGCGTAGGTCGTTTCAAAAATCTTCGGCAAAGAAAATACCGCGGTGTGTCCAAAGGTCCCCATGGCCTTGCCCTGGGACTTTCCCCACACGCCATGAGCGCAATCCTCAAGGACCCACCATTTTCTGGGGCCTATGATCTTTTCGGCTTTCGCGTAATTTTGCTGGTATCCCCAATGGTGATAAAATAAAACTGCTTTTGTACGCTCTGTCAGGTGCGGGGACGATCGGGCAACCTGATGGACGGCATCCAAGACGCACATGCTCATAAACCGCGGTACCAGCACCTCGTCTTCCCTCGTCAAACCAAAGGCTTTTAAAGACAAGATAATGCCTGTACGGGCGGAACGCGTCATAAAAACATCTTCTGTCCCAAAATCATCCCGCAAGGCCTGAAGAAAGCTTCTTTTATCCTGCCGGAATAAATTCCTGCAATACACTTTCCAGTCCAAGGTTTCATAATAGAGATGATTTTTCATAAAATACCTAATTTAAATTCAATAAGACCTTGGGAAATGCCTGCGTAAAAAAGCTCTTTAATTGATATTGAACTTTATCCTTCTTTTTAAACAGGTGGATGTGACGCTTCAAGGCTTGCATGGAGCGCACCCTGACAATGCCTTGTTGGGGCAGGGTGGCTTTTAACTTATTCCCCGGGATATAAGAAATGGCCCTGCGGCCCATCATCCATGCGGTGACTAGGGCCATGGTGTCACAGCCGATGATGATATCTGCATCACAACAATCTTTGATCAAATCGTTTTTTTGATTATCCGTGATCCTTACATCTTTTGCCTTCAGATAGGCGTATTTATCCTTTGGCTCGGCGGGATGCAGGCGGATACTTAATTCCAGGCGCGGATCATCCTTCACCATATCCAAAAAATCATCAACATTATCATATTCCGTAAAACCCCAGTAACGCTCATCACCATATTGGCGTTTGGCGTGCGGGGCCATGGGCGAGGAGAGAAATAATAATTTCACCTTCGGGGAAGTTCTTGGCTTAGCCCTTTTCCCTGTGTCACGCTCAATGGACTCTGCCACAGCCTGCCAATAAGGATTTTCCACCTTCAACACGCGCTCTTTGGGAAAATGGTCCTTGATCGCCCGTTGATAGCCCCAGGAATCTCCGACAAAGATATAATCAGGCAAATGAGGCTGCCAAGGCCCAGGATATCCAAAACGCTCCCGGTAATTACACCAATGATCAAGAAAAGCGGTACTCTTGATTTGCAGATCCTTAGCTTTTTGAATAAAATCAAATTCCATGCGGCTTCCCCATCCGGTGCCTGTTAAAACCAAGTCCAACTTCTTTGATTGCAAAATGTCAATAATCTCGCCCTTATCTTGCGCCTTCACGGTTCGCGGCCTTAAGCCTTGCCGGCGAAAAATATCCGTTGCCGGGCCGCAGGTATAGGGAAACCACGTATATTGATCCTGGTATTTTTTCATCAGGGCGGCAAGGATGGCTGCCCCGCCTGCATCATGCGCCGCGAGGAGGATCCTGAATGGTTTATTCATCGTAAAGTTTCCCTGGCCTCATAAACTTTTTCAAAAGCCTTGGCGATATCATCCAAATCTTTCTTAGTCATGGAAGCATAAACCAAGCCAACAAGAAAAAGTTCCTTTTCATACAAAGCTTCGGCAACCGGGCAGATACCTTTAGCATAATTGATCTTACCTTTATACATAGGCGAACGGAATGGATAACCCTTATCACCAAAGGCCATTTGTTGTTGATACATGGGCTGTAAATACAACGGTTTGACATAGCCGCAGGAAATCGGCACGCCTTCGGCTTCATGCTTGGCCATGGGCTTGAGTTCAGCAATGACCGCTTGCAAAAAACGGTTCCGGGAAACACCCATGATTTTTTCATCAAAAAGAAAAGGGGCATCATAATACACATGCACTGCATCTTCCCTGACCTGTACTGACCTTATCCCCTTAAGCTTGGATATTTTTTTATTAAGGTAATGCACATGATCGATGCGCTTATCCACAAGGCCTTTTAATTTACGCAGCTGGCAACGTCCAATGGCAGCTTCAATCTCCGTCATACGAAAATTAAAACCGACCATATTGACCAAATCCTTGGTCCCCTTGTCCTCCACCACTGCTTCGGCATGGTTACGGATAAGCCGCATCTTTTCAGCCAGATCATCGTTATCCGTCACGATTACTCCGCCCTCACCCGTGTGGATATGCTTATGGTAATTTAAACTAAAGACACCAATGTCCCCGAGCGTCCCTGTCCAACGGCCCTTATACCGGGCCCCCGGCGCCTGGGCGCAATCTTCGATCACGCAAAGCCCGTGTTTTTTCGCGATCGCGTTGATGGCAGGGGCATTATACGGCTGGCCGAAAATATCAACAACGACAATGGCCTTGGTATCTTTGGTGATACGTTCTTCCACACTCTTGGGATCAAGGCAAAAATAATCCGGCTCGATGTCCGCAAAAACAGGGACACCGTTAAAAACCAATACACAGGTCGCTGAGGCTGACATGGTATAGGGAGAAACAATTACTTCATCCCCGGGCCCTATGCCGCAGGCACCGACAGCACAAATCAATCCCGAAGTGCAAGAGTTAACGGCAATGGCATGTTTGGCCTTAAAATACCGGGCCCATTCTTTTTCAAAGGCCAGGATTTGCTCTCCCCCGTAAAAAAGCCCGTCCCAGCAACCCAGAAAATGGGACAAGACTCCGGAGTCTAAGACCGCGTTAACGGCTTTTTTTTCTTGTTGGCCTATCACCTGATAGGCCGGGAATAATTTTGTTCTGACAGGCTTGCCGCCATGAATGGCTAATTTATCCACGTCTATACTCCCTCCGTAAACCTGCCCTCAAGGGGCCAAAAAATTATTTTTATAATCATTCAATACACGCTGGCATACAGCCTGGGTTTTCAATGCATCTGTGCCGGGGCAAAGCAACCGCCCTTTGCCCTCCAAGGCATCAACCAAATTGCCGATGGCAAGTAAGATGTTTTGACTCAAATCCGTCTTTTGGCTTCCCGCGCTTTTAAGCACCTTATAACCTTTTAAGGCAGGGTCGGCGATCACTTTTTCAATGGTCAAATCTTCGCAGAAATCTTTCAAGGAAACCCTGGCCTTGCTAAAAAGCATCTCCAACTCAAAAATACTAAACCGTCGTTCATCGCCGGCTAAAAGAAAGGCCGTCTTATTATCCTTAAAATGTAAATAGGCATCCACCGCAGGGTCGGCTGCTTTCCAATCTGCTTTTCCTGACAACGCTTTAACAGAGCTGATTTCACCGATCAGAAAACGCATAAGATCGACCATATGAGAACCGTTGTGTAAAATACCCTTGGTGTAAACCCCCCAGGCATTGATCCATTGGCCGTATTTACCGGCCTTTATCTCCTGACTTAAACGCCTGATCCTGGGATTCCAGCGACGGGAAAAATTGACCCCCAGCAAAATCCTGCTTTGAGTATAACGCGAAATGATCCGTTGGGCGGACACGGTATCCGTGGTCAGAGGTTTTTCACAAAAAACCGCCTTGAGATTATAATCCAGGCATGCTTCCAACACAGCCTCATGCGCTTGGTCAGGGACACATACGCTCAAGATGTCCACTTTCTCATTGTCCAGCATCCGGCTCAGGTTCGAATAGGCCTTCGTTTTCCATAGACGGGCCGCGTGCTTTGCTTTTTTAGGGTCCACATCGACAACCGCCACCAGTTCTGTGCGCTTCTCATGCTGATAGGCATGCGCGTGCGTCAAGACCCCTGACCATAGATGAGGTTTGCTGTACAAGACCCCTATTTGTCCGCATCCGATGATGGCGGCCCTGTATTTAGGCAGTTTTGACACTTTTACTCCTGGGCGTAATTTTTAAATAATTTTTCAAACGTTCTTCGTCCTTATTCACAGATGTCAATTCCGGATTGGCCCTTAAGAACCGGACAATGTCATAGGCGCTAAACAAACGGTCCTTAGGGTACAAGGCCTCAAAAATCCTGGTGATGAGTATCAGGTCTTCCGGCGTGTCCAGGGTGATCGCTAATTCGGGCCAATGGAGCTCTTTGTCAGCCTCATAATTCTTAAGTTTATACCGCTCGGGATGCGTATAAATATAATGCGATACATGTTCGCGGTCAGAGGGATCATGGGTCAAGGTACTTACTTCTTGCAGCACTTTAACCGGAAAGACCTGGACATCAAGCCCGTCGGGAAAAGTGCGCTTTAAAGAACCGTTGGAAAGATAATCGTAATCCCCTTCAAGGAACGTTTTAAGGCAGGTACGGATGAGGTCCGGATCAGCCAGGGGACAGTCTCCTGTAATTTCCACGATGATATCTGCTTTCACGGATTGCGCGGCCTGCAAGACCCGGCTCAAAACATCATTCTCACTGCCTCGAAAGCACCTGACTTTCAGGCGGCGGCACAAGGCTTCAATGATATCATCCGTCTTGTTGACGGTGGTGGCCACCACGATCTCTTCAATTTCTTTGACCGCTTTGAGCCGTTCTATCAAAAGCTCGAGGGCTGGTTTGCCTAAGATTTCTTTTAAGACCTTTCCCGGAAGACGGCTTGAGGTCATCCTGGCTTCAATCGTTGAAATGATTTTCATATTTCTTCATCCTTGTTTTAATTAGCTTGCGGCTTGACTATCCCCATGATGACAACATCTTGATACCTGCCATTGCGGAAAACAAATTCTTTTAACCGGCCCTCTTCATGCAGGCCCATTTTTTGATGCAAAAAAAGGACCGCTTTATTTTCAGATAAACTTTCACATCTAAGCGTATGTAATCCTGCCACCTGGAAAGCCACCTGGCAGGCAATCCCGTCCAGCACCATGCCGGCACCTAAAGAACGTTCCAGAGGATTGGCGTACATGCCGAAATAGGCATTTTTATTAACAGGATCAATTTTATTTAAATAAAAAACGCCCACGTATTTGCCCTGATGGTCCTTGACCAGCCAAAAAGATTTTGTATCATCATGCTTGAGGCCGGCAATGAATCCCTCGTGCTCATCTTTGGCAATCAGCTTCTCTTGCATCATCCATTTTCTTACATCCTCATGATTTCTCCAAAGACGGACCATTTCTTTTTCTTCTGCCGTCATGGACAGGAAATGAATCAAGAGTGCTTTGTCTAATTGAATGTCATTTTTAAGGTCAATGCTATTACCCTGTGATGGCATACTTTCTTCCTATGGATTGGCTGGTAGCCTAACAAAAGCCTCTGCTAAGGGGACATGAGACTCCTGCCCGCGTTTGGCCCCGAGCTCCTCGATAAATTGAACAGAACGGCAATGGGGATAGATTCTTGCTTCACTTTCATAAGCCTCCAGCGCCTTTAATTTTAAATGAAAAGTTTCCCTGACCTCGACATAATGATTAGGCACAAAGGCCTTGGCCCCCAAAGGCAGGGATAAATACGTGGATTCAGGGACTTCAAAATGCAATAGATCAATAGTGTGTCCACTGAGCCCGGGGCGGAAAGCGGTCAACACCGCCCGGCAGACGATTTGATGGTCCAGATTAAGATCACCCCAAAAATGGGTGTAAACCACCGAAGGTTGAAGGCCATCTTTGATCTTCTCAATGTGTTTAATGATATCGAGCAAGGGATAGGCATCGAGCCGCTGGTCAGCCAGATTAAGCAGATGCACATCATCTTGTTGAACACCCAAAATCCCGGCGGCCCTGTGGGCCTCTTGATTCCGGCGTTGAATGGCCTGTGCATGGACACTCAACTCTTTTTCTCTGGATAAGGGCTCCATCGGATCATAGGTCCGAGAGCTCACCCCATCCGCAACCAAGACCAAGACCACCTGGTCTCCCTGATGCGTGTGCTTGGCGATGGTCGCGCCACAACCTAAGACTTCATCATCCGGGTGTGCCGCCACCACCAATACTTTTTTCCGTAAAATATCCTGTCTCATGTTCCCACCTTTTGGGCAATATTATCAACAATCTCATCCAATGATGAAAGACGGATAATTTCATCCATCGTGAATTTTATTCCCCACTGGCCTTCAATGGCCATGAACAATTCCAAATGCCCCATGGAATCCCATGGTTCCATCCCCACCTTTAAATCCATGACCGTGGCTGCAGGCACCTTGAAGAGATCAACAGCAATCCCTGTCAAACGCTCGTGAATGTCTTGTTTTGTCATATTTTTTCCTTTAATGCGTCGGCCATGCGCATCACTTCTGCCTGCCACTGTATTGAATCTTGCTTGGTCCCCACCTGCTGAAAGCCGGCGTTTTGATAAAAATCCGCGGCCACCCTATTTTTCTGCGTAGGGATAAACTCTGCCGCTACAGTGCTTATCCCGCGGTCTTTAAGATGCCCCATGATATGGTGTAAAAAAGTATATTCTGCCTTCTTTCCAATCACCCTGCAGCTCATCAAAAGCACCTCGATAACAGCGCTGTCCTTTTTTAACCTTACAAGGGACGTTCCTATGATCCCCTCATAACCAAAGCGGTCGCGGTAATCCGCGTTAAAAACAAGCATCTCTTGACCTTTGAGAAACCCTTCGATCTCAGCCTGAGCGAATTGCCGGCCAGTCATGTTGAATTGATTTGTTTTTTGCATTAATTGGACAGTGCGTTTGACAAATCGTTGGTCATTGACGTAAACACCGACCTGGATCTCCAGGTGTTGTAAAAAATCATCCATGCCCATCGTCTTTGAGACGAGAAGACGCTCGGCATGCGCCTTATACTGGATGGTCTTTTCCCTGTCTTCCTTGGTCACCAAGACCTTGGGAAATTGTCCATAAACCACCTCTTCAAAAAACCATGTTTTCAGATGCGCGGGGTCCGGGGGAAATTCCGGGACGAACACTTCAGGCAATGCTTCACGCACCATGGCCCTTTCACGGGGATCATCGTCGATAAAAACAAAGGAGTCAAGGTTCACATTCAATTGGGCCGCGAGCTCCTTCATATTATCAACCTTTGAGTTCCAATTGACCTGACAGGCGGCAAAATCTTGGGGGCCAAGGACCATCATCGGATGATGGGCTAATATGTCATCGGCGTCCTGGGCATTATTTTTGGAATTAATGGCAAGCAGCACGCCCAAATTGGACATGGATTTAACGGCCTGCTGGAAATCCCTATAGGCCTTGCCCGGGCCATCTTCTGAAAGTTTGATGCCCGCGATCCCGTCCTCTCCCGCGAGGCCGCCCCATAAAGTATTGTCCAAATCAAGCACCAGGACTTTTTTGATTTTTCCGTTAATGGCATTGTCGATGTTCTGCATTTCCCTGGCCATGGCCTGGAAGGCCTTACGGGTATATTTGATCCTTCCTAAATACCAAAATTTCTCATCGACTGTGTCTCGCCAGCCTTGGCTCATCACCACACTCTTCCAATCCAAAACATAGAACTGCGCACAGGTCTGAGAAAATCGGATGATTTCCCGATTGATATCTTCTTCCAGCAAAGAAAAAGAATATTGGGAATTAACGTCCATATAATTCAAAAATTTTAATGGCGGCAACACCACTGTTGTCATCAAGAATTTCGTGGCCGGATGCCTTTTTCTGAATTGATCGAGGCCGCCAAAAACAAGGCCCAGCTTATCAGCAATCAAAATACCGGCCTCTTTTGCATCAATCAATGTATATAGAATCTCTTTGACTAATTCCTCACCCTCTAAATGAAGATACAGGGTATTAAATTCCCTGGTGTTTAAAGGGGATTTAGGATCAAGCAATTCTTGGGCATACTGCCCGTACGGGCAAAAATAATGTTGCTCTGCGGGCAAAAACGCTTTCAAAGGGTCCATGTTGATATTGCTTAAAATAGCGATGCTCATGATTCGTCCTCTAACAATTCAATCATCCCCATCGGCGTATGCAGGAAAGCCACCTTGCGGCCGTCAAAAAGCACGGCTGGTTTAGGAGACGAGATGACAATGGCCCCTTTGCCTTCAAGGTCCTTGACGGATTGGTCGATCGTGCTGACACTATAACAAATATGGTAAAAATTTGTACCCCTTTTGACAATATGTTGGACTTGCTCGCCGCTGATCATTTCAATCAATAGCCCCTCCGCCGTATGCAATAAAACCAAGGTCGCGTTTTGCAAAGGATCAAATACTGGCTTTCCTTCTTTGACAATGGAGTGCATCCGGCTGACCCATACTTTGGCAAGCTCAAGGTCTTTGCAGGCAATGCCCAGGTGATGAAATTTCATGCTTCCCATGTGATTTCTGCTTTCGCAAGGACTGCGTTCTTTTTAAATACCGCTTCGGTAAAACAAATCTTTAAAGGACCGGCCTTGATAAAAGCCTGCGGATAGGTCTTGGCGTCCAGCATACGGATAAAATCAAAAACAGATTTAAGTGAACCAGTCCCTTTAAGTTCACTCTCTGCAGGTTTACGCCTGGTAAAATACACCGCACGCCCCTTCTGCGGCCGGGGGACAGGGTTTTTGTCTACAATAAAGGGGATCATCTGATCAAATATAATACCTGATGCCCGGATAAAGATTTCTTCAGCAGTGCCGGTAAGCGTCAAAGGTTTTTTAAGATAAACCGGCCCCGCGTCCATGCCCTCGACGGCGCGCAAGGCCGTGATCTTCGTTGTTGTAATGCCTCTGGCAATCAAATTCTGCAAAGGGGAACCTCCGCGGCCGAAAGGCAAATCCGTCATATGAAAAACGACGCAGTTAAAATTCCGGTGGATATCCTCCGGGATACGCCATGACCAATGCGGGAAGAAAATGTATTTGGGATTGAACTGTTTGACATACGCGGCTGTCAATGATTCCTTCCTGGTGATGATCCGCACATTTTTCATCCGGCGTTTTAATTGACGGGCATTGGCCAAATTCCACGGATGGATGGTGGCCACAAGGACCCTTGCCTCTTTATCCATCGACCATCTCCTGTGATAAGGGTTTTCCCCGGCCAATGTCCTCTTTGGCACGGGTCCCCAAGACCTTCCCATAAAATTTCGGACTTAAACCCTGCCCCGGGCGGACAACCCGTATATTATCTTTGGTGAAGATCTCGCCTTTTTTAATGTCCCTGGAACAAAAAATTGACCGTCGATGCGCAAAACTTTCCGACTCTTGGGCAATCCGGCTATAACTGATCTGCCCCATGGCCAACTCAGCCAAACGCACCGCTTGGACCATCTGGCCAAAATCTTCAAGCGTCATGGAAAAAGCAGCGTCAACACTGTCATCACCGGCATTTAACTTGACGTGTTTCTCTAATAATTGCGCGCCTAAGGCAACGCCGGTCACGGGAACAATGTGGCCTAGGGTATGATCGGAGAGGCCAACCGGGCATTTGAACCGCTGCTGCATGTCGGGAATAGTGCGCAAATGCATGTGATCAGCCGGAGCAGGATAGGCACTGACGCATTTAAGCAAGGCCACCTCGCTGCTCCCATGGGCATGAAGCAGATCAAGGGCGTGCCTGATTTCTTCTAAACTGGCCATGCCTGTGGACATGATCACGGGCTTTTTTGTTTGCCCGATCCTGATTAATAATGGATCATCAATCAATTCGAAAGAGGCGATTTTATAGGCAGGGACATTTAATTTTTCCAAGAAATCCACGGCCGTCTCATCAAAAGGTGTTGAAAAAAAATGCAGGCCTGATTTTTCCGCTTCCTCTTTGATCGGCGCGTGCCATTCCCATGGCGTTGATGCCTTCTGGTAAAGCTCATACAAATACTGCCCGTCCCATAATCCACCCTTGACGCGGAAAAGATCACTCTTAACATCCAAGGTCATCGTGTCCGCTGTATAGGTCTGGATTTTAACAGCATCAGCCCCTGCTGCCTTGGCCCCGCGGACAATGGCCAGGGCATGATCAAGGCTACCGCCATGATTGGCGGACAATTCAGCGATCACATAACAAGGTTGCCCAGGGCCAATAAGCCTGTTGTTGATTTTCATAGGGATGATCTCCCTCTAGGATGATATTCCTCTTTTAAAATGCTGTGCATGATGGAATCATGAAAACGGCCTTTTTTAAATATATGGGAACGCAGGGTCCCTTCCTGTTTAAAGCCAAATCGCTCCAGGATTTTGATATGTTCCCCTCGAAAAGCATAGGTCTCGGTAAAAATCCTTTTTAATTGATACGTTTTAAACGCAAGGTCTGCCAAAAATGCCAGGGCACTGATCATATCTTCACTGTACACATTCAAATCCCGCGTCCGGGAAGTGGCCACTATAAACGATAATTCCGCGCGCGAGTAGTCAAGGTCCAAATTCGTCAAGCCGCAATAGCCTATGATTGGACTATCCTTTCCAGCATTCTCATAAATTGCAAAAAGCTTTTGGGTTTTATCCTTCTTTAAACCTTTAAACCATTGGACCTGTCCGGTCCGCGTCAGCTTCGTTTTTTGGCGCAGGATGTCCATCTGTTCATTGCGCCATTGCCGGATTGCAAAAATATGTTCTTGCTTCAGCGGTCCGAAATCTCTTTGAAGAATATTAACTTTTTCCATAGCGGCTCTGTGCCCTCGCGTAATCTTCCTGAAAATCAATCTCTTCCCAGAAACGTCCCGAAATGTCTACAAATGAAACTTTATCATTTTCTCCTGATTGATCAATGACACGTTGGACCGCGGCCTCAAAAAAACAATCAAACTTCTCTTCAAGCATAAATTGATCCGCTTTGTCATGGAGTATCTGAGCGAATGGCTTGGAAACCTTGGCCAAGCCGATAAATTCCCCTGCCGCTTCCTGGGGAGGCATCTGCTTGGTGATCTTGACAATGGCATCACCCACTATCTTTACCTTCATATGTTCCTCTTCGCATTTCTTAAAATCAACGGCCATGACCATACCCGCATCCTTGCTCAACAGCGCCTTGAGAATGGCTTCATCAAAAATGGTGTCCCCATGAAGAAAAATATAATCTTCACTGAGTAAATTCTTGCCGAACCAAAAAGAAGTTAAAACGTTGGTAGTGGCATAAAACGGATTAAAAGCAACGGCAATATCGTGGTGTTTTTTCAACCCGTCTTTTACCTCAAGGGACCTATAGCCTGTAACAACCACAATCCTGCAGACATGATGGGCGCGCAATAAGTCAATTTGATGGTCGATGATCCGCTTGCCCTTGATTTCCAGAAAACATTTTGGCTTATCATCAGACAATCCCCCCAGCCTGCGCCCCCTGCCAGCGGCTAAAATGATGGCTTGCATATTAACTCCTTGTTCTTCACCATTTCCGTGATAATTTCTTCAGCGATGCCATCCCTATAAATAGGATCATTGTCTAAATTACCACTGACCCGCGAAGAAACAGTTTTGATGCCTTCACAGATACGGTATTGATCTTTAACAAGTTTATCCAATGCCAAACTTTCTAAGAATTGTACGATACGGTCCAATGGTGCGCTTCCCAGAATATCTTTCAAAGCCTGGACCTTGCCTGGATTTTCTTGACGTAATCTCTTTATCCAATACGGGTAAATCATCGCCAGGCCCAAACCATGAGGGACATCGTTGGACGCTCCCAAGGCGTATTGCAACCGATGCGGTAAACAGGTCCCGACGTTTATCAAATTTATACCTGCCATTGAAGCGGCGCAAGACATTTGAGAACGCAAATTGACATTTTTCAAGTCCTTTAATAAACAAGGAAGCGTGTTGATGATTATCCTTAAAGATTCTTTGGATAGCATCTCGGAAAAAGGATTGGCTTTTTTAGCCATAAAAGTTTCAAAAGCATGCGTCAACACATCAAATCCTGATATTTTGGTGATCTCTTCTGTCACCGTGACACTCAGCAGTGGATCGACTAGGGCGATACGGGGAATGATCGCGACTCCCCTGATTCCGCCTTTAAATTGGCGGGCCTCATCTGTTAAAATGGCCCCTGCGGCCACTTCACTGCCGCTGCATGTCGTGGGTATGGCTAAAATCGGCAAGGTCGTGGAAGGAGGCTCTATATTCTTTAACAAAAAATCATCAATGCGGTCCACCCTGCCGCCCAATAACACAGCAATGGCCTTGGCCGCGTCTAAAGAACTCCCCCCCCCAATCCCAATCACAAAATCTATCTTTGTTTCTTTATAGGTTTGAAACAGGGCATTGATCTGGCTTACTTTAGGGTTTGGAGAAATATCCGTTGTGGTCCGGGACTCAATGCCTTGGGCCCGTAAATGGTCCTGCAGTTTTGTTAAAGTCCCATTCCGCAGCAATGTCCCGCTGGTCGAAACAATCAAGGCGCTTCGCCCGAGCTTTAGGGCTTGCTCTCCTGCTTTGGCAAATGAATTTATGCCGAAAACAATATTTGTTTTCAGATAAAATTCGAATGAAGGATACGTTGGATCCGGGACGTTCATCTTTTAGAGATTCTCAATGCTGTTATTTAAATTCCAATAAAGCCCATCGACGATTTTTTTGCGTATCTTGAACAAACCTTTTGATGACCGGTATATTTTCTGATAAAGGTGGAATATTTTTTGATAATTCTCGTAATTTTTCCGGTTGGGCTCAAACACGACACTGACTTTCGAAAATGTTGAAACGATTGATTTCAAGTCACGGTAGACGCCCATCCCCAACAACAGAAAAGACAGTGCGCCTATAGAAGTAGTTTCCGGTTCGCTTAACAATTCCACCCTTTTGCCGGTCACATCCGCTTTGATTTGTGAAATCAAATTAATACGGCTTAAACCACCGGAAACCCTGATCGTATGGATCTTGATCCCGTGATGCTCTATTTCCCGGACCAAATCATTGGTGATGAAGGCCGTGCTCTCAAAGACAGAACGGATAAAATCTTTACGGGTATGCACCCTTTCGATGCCAAAAAACATCCCCCGGACATCCGGGTCCCAAATAGGCGCCCGTTCACCCAATAAATAGGGTAAAAAAACCAGCCCCCTGGCCCCGACTCCGCTTTCAGCGGCTTCTTTTTCCATCAATAAATAACGGTTATTTTCTTTTGAATAAAAAGCCTGCTTGCCCCATTCAATCAGCCCGCCGCCCAAATTATTCGAGGCCCCCACGATATTAAGCCCATGCCCCTTCAAAAAAGAACAAAATATATTCTCAATATTCTTGCGTAATTTTTTATTTGTACCTGTTCTTAAGGACGTAACCGTGCCTGAAACATCACAAGCGACCCCTTCCCCGTGTGGCCCTGACCCAAAATAAGCACAAATAGCGTCATAGGTCGATAAGATAATTTTGACGTCCTTATTAAAATTAAATTTCTGAACAAGCTCAGGTTTGATAAAGCCTATGGCAAAGCCCGGTTCCTCAACGCGGGGCATCTTCTCAGGATCAATGCCTATGGCCTTCAAAAGATTCAAAGGGTATTGCCCTTTTTTTGTATCATAATGGAACTTTTGGGCATTAAAGGTGTCGGTAATCACCTTCCCCGTCAGCTTGTAATTAAGATAATCATTAGGGGATAAAAAATATTTTGTCTTCAGATATTCCTCGGGTTTATGGCGTTTGAGCCATAAAATTTTAGGAAGCATATGGTACGCGGAAATCTCCATTCCTAAATTCTTGCTGAGCACCTGAAATGAACGCAACTGTTTGATCGACTTCGCTTCAGCCTCAGACCTCTTGTCAGAAACCATGATGGCATTATAAATTTCCCGATTGTCATGGTCGATAGGTACCAGGCAAGACGACGATGAGGTCACGGTTATTCCCTTTATATGAGGGATGATGCTTTTATTTCCCGCAATCACGGTCAAAAGTTCTTCTGCTTTTCTCCACCATTGCGAGGCTTCTTGTTCCACAAATTCGCCATTGAGAATAGTGACAATAGGGCTGTATTGGCTAAAAATCACTTCTCCCGCTTTATTAAAAACAATGGCGCGGATACTCTTTAGCCCGAGATTAATGACCAGATACAATTCTTCTGATTTACGCATGCGTCACCTGACATATTTCATTTTCTTAATAAACAACTTCTCAATTTCATCTTCCAGCAAATCATCAAGCCGCGAGGGATGACGGATGAAATCATCGAAGCCCTTAGGTTTATAACGGCGATGGGCGTTAAAATAAGCGAGCTTTACTTCTGTGGAAATATTGACCTTTTCAATGCCGCAGGCCAAAGATTTTAAAATAGTTTGTTTGGACAAACCGCTGCCACCATGCAGGCATAAAGGTACATTTAAAATCCTATCCATATTTTTCATTAAGGAATAGTCGATCCTTACTTTACGGCCAAGCCCGTGATAGGTGCCAAACGGCAATCCGATATAATCCACACCGGTTTGCCGGACAAAATTCTTGACCTTGTCAGGAGTCATCTGGAATTTTTCTATAGCTTCATCCTGGCCTGCAATGCCGCCCAGCTCTCCCTCAACAAGAATTTTACGCTGATGCGCATATTGGACGATTGTTTTTAATTTCCGCAGATGTTCCTCATAAGGCAAAGCGCTCCCATCAAAAAACACCATGTCCCAGCCCGCATCGACGCACTTTTTAACCAACCCTTCATCTTTCGCGTGATCTAAATTCAGCATGACCTGTGCCTTATACCTGTTTCTTAGCAGTTTGACAGAGGCTGACCACAAGCAAACATCGGTCACTGCGGCAAGCCTGGCGGTGACTTGAATGATGACAGGAAAACGGTATTTAGAACTCAGGGCTGTGAATATTTCCAGGCCTTTTAAATCCAAGACACTAAAGGCAAATTTCATAATCTCTCGATTTTTGTATCAACGTGTTCTATAGCGCTCTATCTCGTAGAATCTATACATTAGATCCATGTTGCAAAGAATAGTCGGGACTAAAATCAATGGGGCCAGCCCGCAGGCAAGAATCAAAATCGTCCAAAATTCCATGACTCCGAAAACCCCGCAGCCTATGACAATCCCCCTATCAAGAAAAAATTTCTTAACCGGGGCCCTGCGGGCCAGCAATGGGAACTTGGGCTCGATATATAAATCTACAATATAACGGTACAGCAATACAGAACATAAAAAATAAATTCTTAAAGCCATTGAATGCATATGCCAGGCCAATAATATCCATGTCAATAAAAAGAAAGGTTCGTCGATGATGCGTTCCAAAACCTTTCCCATAGGAGACGTTTTACGGGAATACCGCGCCAGGGCCCCATCCGCGTAATCAAAAACAACCCGGGTGTAATAAAATATAAACGCGTTTAAATAATTTCCGATGAAAAGGGCATACAGGCATACGACAGAAAAGAAAGCGCAAATCATCGACAAATGATTAGGATGGAGCTTCAATCTGTTTGAAAAATAAACCAGACGGGTCGATAAAGGATAGATCAACAAACGAACGGATAAGTAATAGCACCGCCCGCCGGTGGTCACATCATAAATAGCGTTGAGTTCATCATTAAAGCTCATATCAACAATGGCTTTCATGTTTTAAATTCTAAAATCCCACAAAAAACTGTTCGCCTTCGGATTCTTTCTCACGATACATGAACTATCTTTTTTAAAAGTGTGCAGTTTTTAGGGATTTTTACCAGCCTCCCTTACACTTTTTATATTACTTATTCGTATATTTTATACCATTTATCGTCGACATTCTACTAGTAATTGCCTTTTTGCAGCGGACCATATTTAAAATGAAATTTAGCGTCTACTATTCATACGCAGAACACATTGTCCTTTAAATTTACTATTATTTTCCCCTTAACAGAAGCAATCTCATCTAATAAATACCGGCTTCTTAGTATAAAGAAGTTTAAAATTCTTTCCCATATTTTAGAGAAAGCTTATGCTATTTTTTCATATTTAGCCACTTTTTTGTGGTTACCCAAAGGAGAGCTTTTGATGCGTAGGTATAATATTAATTAAAGGAACATGAATTAAGGCTGGGATATATAGCTGTTGATATAAAAGATTTCAGAAATTTTAATTCACCCAAATGAAAGTGAATTATACAATTACCCCTATTTCGTCTGTGACTGCAAAGCATTTAAAGATTTTGTAATCGCCGCTTGCTGTGTTGATAATTTAGGATCACTGGCTATTTGATTAGTAATCACTTCCTGCAAGGCTTGTTTATTAAGAGTTTGTTGTTGCTGTTCTAAAGCCGTTTGCTGATCTGTTATGCCCTGTATATGGGCTTTTGACGTTAACGTAGACACTGATGGAGTAGTATAAGTTACATTTGGATTTTTAGGATCTTGACAAGTTACATCTCCGTGATCATTTGTCGTGCAATTAGATTGAGCAAAAGTATTGTTTGCCATTAAGAAACAAGTTATTAAAAATAAAAATATTGAATATTTTTTCATTTTACACCTCAATTTAATATATAAAGCTTAGCAGTTCCTGTCATTGTTCCCGCAGACGTTGTTAAAGTCACACTTGATAAAGACGCTGATCCTGTATATTGACCAGAGCCTACATTTGCTGCATAAGTATTATTGCCCCCATTGTAATCGTAATACCCTTCTGAAAAGTTAACAATAATATTATCATTGTTGCCAGGCCAAGTCTCAAAATATATTACTCCCTTTATGGGACTACCAGTTGTTACGGAATGTCCGGTTGAGGGAGCTAAATTAATATAACTTGTTGAATTAAGATATGTGGAAGCATAGGTTGAAATTAAAAATGCACCGTCAGACCACTCATAGTTTGTTCCTCCAGTGGATGGGGTGTCTCCATTGAAGTTAAGTGCATAGTAACCATTTGAGGTGTTTTGTATTAAATTATAAAATAAAGCATATCTCGTCCCTGGCGAAAGACTACTTATCGTAATTGAAGAAACCGCTGACGGAGAAGCCGTTGCAACTAAAGACAATGAATTTTCATACCCTAGGGCACGGACTGTCCCTTGAACATCTAGCACCTGGCCAGGGCTTGTTGAACCAATACCAACATTTGTCCCAGAATAAGTGATTGTTTGAGCATTTAATAGCGGCGGGGAACATAAGAATAATATAAAACCAATTATGCAACATTGAAAATTTTTAGTGAATGTTAATTTCATATATTTCCCCTAATAAATTAAATTTTACATTCAATTTTTATTTTAAAACCATTCTAATTTTTAGTGCGTACGTTGTCAAATACAATTTTCAAAAGCATATTAAGAAATGTTTTCTCATTTAAAATTCCAGAATCCCACGAAAAATGACCACCCTTTCACCGCCAAAGCCCTGTTTAAAGTAGTCGATATTAATTTCTTTCTCTGAAGAGGCTTCCCCCCGCTGATGCATCAAAGGCCCTTGGTCAAGAAAATGGCAGCCAAGGCGTTGCGCGCATAAGACACCTTCCCAGACAGCCAGATGGCCAACACCGCTTAAAGAATCGAGCGACGGATCATTGGCGGCAGAACCGCTATACGCGTAGATGCCATTATAAAGAAAAAAATGCGCTCCCCTGGCTTTTCCGTCAGCATCAAAAACAAGCACTAAAAAGGCCTTGTTTTCTTTAATAATAGCGTACATCACATGGAAACTCTCCACAGGGCGCGTGTCCCTTCCTGCCGCGAGATGGTGCAATTTCCGGTACTCTTCGCATAAGTCGAAATCAAAATGCTGGCTATCCACGATCTTGACATGAAAGCTCTTTTTGGCTTTATTGATGAGCCTGTGATAACTCTTACGCAAATTAGTCCAAAGCTCCTCGGGCTTAAGCCTTGTATCAATGATATTGGTCACGCCATATTCCGGTTTATACCCATAATCCATGAGCACATTAAAATATAGCCTTCCTTCAAGGAGTTCGATCGCTTCGATGCCAAGCCTATGCGCATGGACACTATGTTTTTGGGCACATTCCTTAATATGCTCAAAGACAAAAGTAGCCACCCTGTTAAAATGATTGCTTGAAAAGGGGCAAAAAAAGAGCGGGGCCCTCATATAACCCGGGCCACGGGCATAAAAAGTCTTTCCATTCTCCTGGAAGGTGTACAGAGGCACCAGGGCCAGGATTTCTTTCGAAGGAGAGACAACCACAAAGGTATCATCTGTCTGATAAGAATAAATCTTCTGGTTCCATTGGTGGAAAGCATCTGTATAGAAAAATGTCGTGCCTGGGGAGAGCTTTTCTCCTTTTTGCCACAATGTTTTAAAATCTTTATGGTCTGTATGGATCGCTTCCATCAGGTCAATCTCCTAAAACCAGTGTGCGCCACAGGGCCTTTTAAATATTTTTGGGGTTTTCCCGAGGCCAGGCCCTTGGCAATAAAATGGAACACTTCGTCGGTCGCCTGCAAATATTTGTCCGTGTGATGGGATTGATGCGCGTACGCGGCATAAAATGCCGTTGTGGCCAAGAATCCCCTCTCTAACATGCCTTGGGTGAACAATGTTTTTAAAACCAGCGCGTCCTGATGGTCAAAAGAAAAATGCCCCAGCGGGTAAATACCGGACACTGTGATCTTCAATTGATTTTTTAAAGCACATTTTTTCCAACCCTCCTGGATCTTCCGGCCGGTTTCTTGCAAGGCAGAGGCAACATTTTCTTGTTTAAACTTCTTGAGAGTGGCCAAGGCCGCGGCCGGCCCGATCCTTTCGGTCCAATAGGTACTGCTGATAAAAGAATTTTGGGCGGCTTTCATCACATCTCCCGTACCGATAACAGCAGCCATGGGATATCCATTGCTCATGCCCTTGGCAAACACCGCCATATCGGGTGCTATCTTGAATTTTAAATGCGCGCCGCCTAAATTGAGCCGCCAACCGGATGATACCTCATCAACAATAAAAACAATCTTTTCCCGTTGGGTCTCAGTCCTGATTTTTTCTAAAAAACCAGCTTGCGGGTCATGATTACGCACCGGTTCCATGATCACCGCCGCTATTTTTCCCTTATATTTTTTCATTAAGGCTAAAAAACTATTGATATCATTATATTTAAAAGGAACGGCTGTTTGTTTTAAACCCCTCACCACCCCTGCCGGTTCTAATCCCGGCAATAATTGACCATCCAGAGAAACCTTGTCCGCTAAATTAGACGATAGATACCAATCGTGCCAGCCGTGATACCCGCAAAAAAGGACGATATCCCGGGCTGTGCTGGCCCGGGCGATCCTGACCGCCATGCTTACAGCTTCTCCCCCGGTGCGCGCGAAACGCGCCATGCCAGCCCAGGGATGGAGTTTAAGCAATACTTGGGCTAACTCAACTTCTTCGGGCGCGTTTAGTGTTGTCATGGAGCCCTGGCGCACCACAGAGTCGACCGCCTTGTTAACATCCGCGTCCGCATACCCTAAAATACAACTCCCCACCCCCATATAACTCATATCTATAAAACGGTTACCGTCTAAATCCCAAACTTCACAGCCTTTGGCTTTTTTATAATAGGCCGGCCAATAATCAGGAAGGAACATTTCCGGACGTTTTGATAAAAGCTGTGTGCCGCCGGGAATGATTTTTTTGGCCTGTGCGTAAAGTTTTTGGGACTTACCGTTTTTTGTTAAAGGTAATTTTTTCATTTCCAATTCACCGGCAATATGACCCCTTCATCGTCTTCCTGGAACATCCTCAATTCCTCCAGGATATTTTTAGTGCTTTTTAAAAACTGCTCCGCTTGCAACCAGGATTTCAAATGGGTAAGACCATCGACACCCAGGACAACCTTATCGACATTTTCATTTAATTGCACAAAGTTCAAGGCCATGGCCCATAAAGGGATCTCATGCTGCCTGGACAAGGTATGCAGCGACGCTAGTTTTTGACTTAAAGGCGAAAGTTTTCCTTTAAGATCATCCGGCTGTTTAAAAATCAATCCCTGCAAAAACACGGACCGCGCATGGACCTCAACACCACGGGCCTTTAAAAGGCCAAAGAAAGGCTCAAAACGCCGGTCAAAAATATTATACGGCACCTGGACCAAGTCGACATCAACCGCATTTTCAAAAAGTTTCAACAAATCCTTAGGGTAATAGAGAGAAAACCCTATTTTTTTTACCCTTCTCTGGCTTTTAAACTGCTTGAGAACGTCCCCCAAACTTTTATCTTTCTCATACGCGCTAAAATGATGGACCAATAAACCATATACCGACCCTGTCTTCAAACGTTGGAGAGACCGTTCAAAAAACCAGGCTGCTTCCTCGCCGCCGCAGTCAGGAAGTTTGGTAACGATCTTAAAAGCCTCCGGGTGACGGCTGTTAAATGCACCGATAAGATCTTCGCTGTTTCCGTAATCCGGGGCTGTATCGAGGACCTCGATGCCGGCACTTAAGGCCGCTGTCAAAATCCCGTCAATTTCCGCGGGCGGTATTTTCCCGCGGGCATTATTGATGCCATAATCCAGACCGAATTGCGCTGTTCCTAAGGCGTATTTCATCGATTAAGCCCGCAGATTTTTAGAACTGTTTTGACCACTAAACCTTGGTCCTTGAGGGAGAGCCCGGGATAAATCGGGAGACTGATTTCCCGACGGAAAAAATCTTCCGCCTGAGGGGCAAAATTGCCCTTATACCCCAAACGCCTATAATAAGGATGCTTGTACACCGGCATATAATGCATCTGCACCCCTACACCCTGTTGACGAAGACCGGTCACTATTTTGTCCCGGGCCGCTGCTTTTTTAAGCAGAATAGGAAACAGATGGTGCGCCGGATGAACATCTGAGGGCAAGGAAAGCATGTTGAAATATGTGTTTCCGGCAAAAGCTTTCCTGTAATAATTATCTATCGCCCTTCTTTGAGTAACCAATCTGTCCAATTTCTTGAGTTGGCTGACACCCAAGGCAGATTGAATATCGGTGATGCGATAGTTAAAACCTAAGCCCTTCATTAGCTTGACTAAACCTTTACCGGCTTTGTCAATCCCATGATTACGCAAAAGTGACAGTTTCTTATACAAATCCTCACGATTGGTCAATACCGCTCCCCCTTCGCCCGTCGTGATGGATTTCAAAGGATGAAAACTAAGCGTAGTCATGTCCGCGTGATGACCGGCACCGATCTTATGCCATTTATTCTCTACCTTGTAACTTGCGCCCAAGGCATGGCTGGCATCATCAATCACGACCAATTTCCTTTTTTTAGCCAGCGATGCAATTTGCTGCCAATCACATGGGATGCCTGCAAAATCAACCCCAATGATCCCGCGCGTTCGGGCATTAATAGAAGCTTCCAGGGTCGTGATGTCCATATTTCCCGTTGCCATTTCAATGTCCGTAAAAACCGGTTTAGCTCCGGCGTACAACACCGCGTTAGACGTCGCGGCAAAAGTATTGGCCGGCACAATCACTTCCTGATTTTTCTGAAAACCAGCGGCCAAACAGGCCAGGTGCAAAGCGGCTGTTCCCGAGGAAACGGCCACGGCGTATCGGGCAGTGGTATATTGGCACAGGCCCTTTTCAAACGCAGTGACCGCGGGTCCTTGAGTTATCCAATCCGAGCGCAATACACGCAGCACCGCCCTGATGTCCGCCTGATCAATGTGTTGGTGACTATAGGGAATCTCAATCATAGATGTATTTGGGAAACAATTTTTTTCAATTTATCAACCGATAGCCACTTTTCATTCAGGTCACTGCGATAAATGAACCCTTCAGGGACCTTGGGGCAATGATCATATTTTTTATGGATTTCTTTGTTATCAAAAAATTGCGGCAAGATCACATAGGTGTCCTGGAAGGTCCTCATATTATAGCCCTCATCCTGCGAAATCAGGGATTCATGAAGTTTCTCTCCGGGCCTGATACCGATGATCTTAAATTTGGCCTTCGCGTCAATGGCCCGGGCCAGGTCAATGAGGCGCATGGAAGGAATAATGGGGATAAAGCTTTCCCCGCCAGCACCATGGATCAAGGCTTTTAGCACCAGTTCGACACTTTCTTCCAAACTGATCCAAAATCGGGTCATGCGTTCATCGGTGATGGGGTATTCCGTGGCCCCTTGTTCTTTTAAACTTAAGAAAAACGGGATCACACTCCCCCGCGAGCCCATGACATTGCCGTAACGCACCACACAAAACTTGACCCTTCCGCCCCCGTATGCATTGGCCGCGATAAAGACCTTCTCCGCCGCTAATTTGGTAGCACCGTAAAGATTGATCGGATTAGACGCCTTGTCCGTTGATAAGGCCACCACTTTTTCAACCTTCTGGTCAATGGCCGCTTCAACGATATTGTCAGCGCCAAGGATATTGGTTTTAACAGCTTCCATCGGGTTATATTCCAGGGCAGGCACCTGTTTTAATGCCGCCGCGTGGACCACGTAATCAACGCCCTCAAAAGCCCGGTTTAGACGTTTGGCGTCGCGCACATCCCCTAAAAAATAACGGATAGGGTATTTGTTTTCAGAAAATATTTTGGCCATCTCATATTGTTTAAACTCGTCCCTGCTGAAAATAATGACTTTTTTCGGTTTGTATTTGGTCAAAATGGCCTGGGTGAATTTGTTGCCGAAAGAACCTGTTCCTCCGGTGATGAGAATTGTTTTACCATTGATCATGCGCACCTCTTATGAATGCTGTACAGATACCAGTTCAAAAAATTTCCCCTTGCGGGCCAATAATTCATCATACGGACCCCATTCAACGGCTGCGCCTTCAGCAATGACATATATCCTGTCCGCTGATTTTACCGTTGAAAGGCGGTGCGCCACGACGATGGTCGTCATCCCTTTGCTTAATTGCCTTAATGTCTGTTGGATAATGCTTTCAGATTCCATGTCCAGTTCACTGGTCGCTTCATCCAGAATCAGGATGGCGGGCTTGAGCAATAAACAACGCGCCAGCGCGATTTTCTGGCGCTGGCCTCCTGATAATTTTATGCCGTTTTCACCCACCACGGTGTCAAGCCCCAGGGGCAATTGACGGATAAAATCGCTTAAGTGCACGCCACGGCATATCTTTTCAATGTCATCCCCGGAAGCGTCCGGATGGGCCACCGTCAAATTATCCCGCAAGGAACCATCAATCAAAGACGGCCGTTGCCCCACAAAAGCCAGATGACGCCTTAAAGAAACTTTGTCCAAATCTTGCCTGGGGATGTCCCCATAATAAATTTCCCCCTCTTGGGGGCCTAACAAACCTAATAAAAGGTCCAGGATCGTCGATTTCCCGCATCCGGATTTTCCAACCAAGGCAGTCAAGGTATTGGGCTCAAAAATTAAATTCAAATCATTTAACACCGGCGGATGATTAGGATAAGAAAACCGCACATGCTCAAAACGGATGGGGCTGGGTGTTTGATATTCCAGGGTCCCATTGCTTTCAATATGGGCATGCAGCTCATCAAGGTGCTTTTGCAAAGAACGGTGCATGGGAATACTCATGTCCAAGGCCGCGTAGATATCCGACAGGGCGACAAATTGCGGGGCCATGCGCATGAAGACAAAAAGCACCAGCAAGAGCGTGGCGTAATTTAGGGACAAGGCCTGATGAAAATAAATCAAGACGATCAAAAGGACGTAGGTGCCCATCATGCTCCAGGCGCGCTGGAATTCAACATGCAGCATTTGGCGTTTACGGATGGTGCACATAGCGTCAATGGCCCGGCGAAAAGCTGCCATAAACCTCTCTCCCAAAAGGGCCACTTTAATAAATTTCTTGTTGTGCTGGAAACTGATTAAATCATTGGAGAAATGCTTGAATTGCTGGTTAATGAGCTCTGAAATCTTGTTAATGATATTCGAGTTAATGGCATTGACAAATCCCAATATAAAATAAACCCCTATGGCCAATAAGGTTATTTGCCAGGAGAGCCTGAAAGAAATGGCCATGAAAACAACTATTTGGAAAAAATTGATGAATACCCGTTGCGCGTTGAGATGGGCTTCGCAGGCTTGTTCTGTTTCCCTGATGACGGCATGGAACATGCGGGCGGAATGATGCTCTGTCAGCCATTGCCAATCCACCTGGGCGTAATCCTGTAATATCCGCTTGCGGTACATGACGATCAGGTCTTCACGCACATAGGACGCGGTCAAAGAAGAAGCATTGACCAGAAGTTGGCCGATCAAGATAAGGACAGCGGCAAAGAAAAGCATGCTGTGAAAATTAAGCTCCAGACCTGCCATTTTAAAAATAGGGGCCAAAAATTGGGTATAATGGCTGGAGGGGGTGGCATTGCTGTGCGTTTGCAGCATTTCCAAGACGGGAATAAGCAAGGGCAACCCTAAAAAACTTGCAAGCCCGCTGAATATTTGCAAAAAGCAAATCAAACCCCATTGCGGGGTTGTCACCAACAATTGCACTAAATATTCAAAACGCTGACGAAAAATGCTTAAAGATAACACGACATTATCTCCACATTAATGAATACCTTGAGTTTGGCTGGCAAGACTTTCCAGCACATTAATTTCTTTCTGGCCAACCAAGCCCGTGCCCTGGACCTCTTCAGTACATACAAGAGTAACTCCATCCTTGGATGCCTTGCTCCTGTCTTGGATATGGACCAGCGTATAATCATTTGAATAATTTTCTTTCAAAACAATATCAATGAGCGCCGCCAAATCCGACTCGCCTAAAATATAAAACTTCCTGGCTCCTTCGGCATGCAGGGGCTTGAGGATGTTTAACAGGTTATTCTTAATTAACCCTATGGAATGGATGGTTTTAAGGGTATATTTGACTGATTTACGCATCTTCTCCGTAAAACCTTTGGGAGTCAAAATGTACTCGACCTTACGGTAGTCAAGCTGTTTGATCCGGATATACCCCTTGGTTATCAATCTGCGCAGGAGCATATTCGTCATGCCCAAAGAAAGGTTCAAACGGCGGGAAAGGTCGCGCTGATTGGCGGCTAATTGTCCCCCGACAATATTGATCAATTCAAATTCACGTTCGTTAAGGATATCCGGGCTCATATTTTTTGTATGTTCAATTTATGAACATTATAGACAAAAAGCCAATAGGGTCAAGGACTTTAATGCCAAATTGCAAATAACTTGTAGGATTGCAGAATTATTATACAATACCCTCATGCCCATCGAACTCTCGGTCGTGATCCCCTTATTCAATGAAGCAGGGGCCATTGAAGCGGTCTTAAAAGACCATCTTAAAGCACTTTCCAAGATCAAGGATCAAATACAGGATTATGAAATCATCTGCCTGGATGATGGCAGTACTGACAAGACCTGGGAGATTTTGCAGCAATTACAAAAATCTTGCCCCCCCTTACGATTGCTGCGCCATGAGCTCAACAAAGGCATTACCCCCTCTTTTAACCGTTTATTCCAGGAATCCAAGGGATCATTCATTTATTTGACCGCGGGAGACGGCCAGTGGCCCGCGGAAAATTTGGTCACTTTATTTAATGAACAAAAGCGATCCAATGCCGATATCGTCATCGGTA
>Ga0206950_1037_pt1 | contig 36639 bp, 29 predicted proteins | sample Alteio_BWOrgHeat_41_FD_152954 | JGI IMG/M metagenome (GOLD analysis project Ga0206950, IMG submission 152954) | Enriched cells from forest soil in Barre Woods Harvard Forest LTER site, Petersham, Massachusetts, United States -... | ecosystem: Environmental > Terrestrial > Soil > Temperate forest >... | reverse complement strand
CGCTTGCAGGGCCAATCCATAGTTCTTGTTCTCCATGGCTGCGGCGGCCACATCTCCGTACGCGGCACCGAAGTCAGGTTTAAGCTTCACTGCCACCAGGAATTCCTGCTGCGCTTCCGGATATTTGTGCTGCTTCAGAAGCACCACTCCCAATCCGTGATGGAGCTCCGCATCGCCTTGATGTACCCCTAGTAGGGCGCGATACTGAGCCTCGGCTTGATCATACTTTCCCGCTGTGACGTACAGGTCTAAAAGATCGCGCTGCACCTCAGAATCACCCGGCGCCAGCTTCGCCGCTGTTTGCAACTCGGCGATCGCTTCATCATTCTTTCCAGCAGCTGCAAGTACGCGCCCCAGCTGCGAATGAATGTGAGCGTCATCGGGTTGCAACGCGGCAAGTTTTCTCAATACCTCTCCAGCATCCGCAAAGCGGTTCCCGCGCATGTAGATATTTGCCAGGCCAGTCATAGCGTCGGTCGAATTGGGATCGAGTGCGAGTACCTGCCTGTATTCCTGTTCGGCGTCGGCAAATCGAGACTCCTGCTGCAACAACGCGCCCGCAGAAAGATGTGGCTCCGGATCCTTGGGCAGCAGGGAAGCGGCCTGCCGATAGGCATCCAAAGCCTGGTCCGGCTTGTTACTTTCCACAACGTGGCCGAGCGAAAGCCATGCACGGGCGCGCCCTTCATCCACATTGGCCGTCGGCTTCAAAATTGTGGCGGAGCGTAGAAACTGCTCAGCATCGGGTTGCGAGGATTTGGCCAGCATCAGACCCAGATTCAGATTTGATTCGAAAACATCGGGCTTGGCAGCCACCGATTTACGATACGCAGCAATGGATTCTTCTGCGTTGCCCAGCCCGTTGTACACAAATCCCAGATCGAACCATGCTTGAAAATTAGCGGGATCTGCGACGACGACTTTCTTCAGTAGAGGCTCTGCCGTCGCATAATCTTTTTTCTCGATTGCAGCTTCGGCTTGTGTCAGTTCGGGTGGAAAGGCCGGATCCTGCTCAGCAACTTTGTGATGGCGAACTGTCTGGCCCATGCTTCGGGGAATTGCGCTGCCTGTCAGGCAAACTGCCAGCACCAGCGGCGCGATTCGCCCCCGCCTACTTGGCCCCATTTCGCGACCATCCATTCCCGTTCAATATACCTGCCAGAAATTTTCCCGTATAAGACCCAGCCAATTTCGCAATCGTCTCCGGAGAGCCCGCGCCCACAACCTGGCCGCCGCGGCCGCCCCCTTCTGGGCCAAGGTCAATGACCCAGTCGGCAGTCTTGATGACTTCCAGATTGTGCTCGATGACCAGGATGGAGCCCCCTGCTTCAATTAGACGGCGAAAGGCGCTCAGGAGTTTGCTGATGTCATCGAAGTGCAGCCCAGTCGTCGGCTCGTCAAAGATGTACAAAACCCGTCGCCGTCGCCGCGTCCCATCGCCGGCCGCCCGCGCCTTTTCGCGCGCCGCTGGTTGCAGATGCGCCGCCAGCTTCATCCGCTGCGCCTCACCGCCGGAGAGCGTTGTAGCCGACTGCCCCAGCCGTAGGTACCCCAGGCCTACCTCGTCGAGCACCCGCAACTTGTCCACGATCTTCGGAGCGCTGGCCAGGAACTGCAACCCCTCCTTCACCGTCAGATTCAGCACCTCGTGAATATTCTTCCCGCGAAAACGCACCTCGAGCACTTGGGGCTTGTAACGCGCTCCCTTGCATTCATCGCAGATCAATTCCACATCAGCCAGAAACTGCATTTCTACAGTGACCGTGCCGTCTCCTTGGCAAGTCTCGCAGCGCCCGCCCGGAACGTTGAAGGAGAAGTGTCCCGGAGAAAATCCGCGCTTCTTCGCTTCCGGCAAAGACGCGAACAAATCGCGGATGCCGTCGAAGGCCTTGATGTACGTCACGGGATTCGACCGAGGAGTGCGGCCGATCGGAGACTGGTCCACCAAAATCACTTCATCAATAAACTCCGCCCCGTCCAGGCGATCCCACGTAGCGGCGGCAACCGGCCCACCGTTGATCTGCTTCTTCGCAGCCGCCAGGGCAGGGTAGAGCACGTCGTGCAGTAGAGTCGATTTACCAGAGCCCGAGACACCGGTAATCGCGACCAGCATTCCCAACGGGATCTCCAGATCAATCCCTTTTAAGTTGTGCGCCCGCGCCCCATGAATCCTGATCTGCTGTGGCCCAGGATTGCGCCGGGTGGCCGGAATTTGGATGCGCAACTCCTGCGACAAATAGCGCCCCGTCAGTGAGCCCGGCACTTTCTGAATCTCGTCGTACGTACCCATCCCGATCACCTTGCCGCCGTTTTCCCCCGCCCCCGGCCCCAGATCGAGAATCGTGTCCGAAGCGCGCATCACGTCGGGATCATGTTCCACCACCAGGATCGTATTTCCTAGGTCGCGCAGATTGTGCAGGATTTTGATCAGCCGATGCGTATCCCGGCTGTGCAAGCCAATCGAGGGTTCATCCAACACATAGAGCGTTCCCACGAGTCGTGACCCTAGCGAGGTCGCCAGTTGAATGCGCTGCGCCTCGCCGCCGGAAAGCGTGGACGCGAGCCGATCGAGCGTCAGATATTCCAACCCAACTTCGTTTAAAAACAGCAGCCGCTCGCGAATTTCCTGCAACAACCGGTCCGCAATCCCTGCTTCCTGCTCACTCAACTCCAGCGTACCGAAAAACTTTGACGCATCCTCGACCGTCAAACGACACACATCACAAATATTCTTGCCTTGGATCTTCACCTGCTGCGCTTCAATCCGCAACCGGGCACCGCCGCAGGCCGAGCAGACCGAGTATCCCCGGTAGCGGCTCAGAAACACACGCACGTGCAGCTTGTATTTCTTTCGTTCCAGATAGCTGAAGAAGCCCCGCACTCCAGGGAATTGTCCTTTGCCCTCTACCACCAATCGCTGCTGCTCGGCATCCATCTGGTTCCAAGGCACATCCAGCGGGATGCCCAAAGGCCGCGCGAACCGCTTCAGTTCAGTAAACAGAGACCTGTATTTAGGTTTGGTCCAGGGTTCGATGGCGCCTTCATTCAACGTCTTGGACCGGTCGGGAATGACCAGATCCATATCGAAATCAATCGTATTTCCGAACCCTTGGCAGCGCGGGCACGCACCATAAGGATTGTTGAAAGAAAACAGCTGCGGTGTCGGCGTCTCGCACCGAGTGCCGCAGATTTTGCATTCGAAGCGCTGCGAAAAACGCAAGCGTTCGGCCGCTTTGCTTTCACTGGAGGCCTTCTCGAAAATGATTTCACCTGACTCGCGATAGCCGATCTCGATCGCATCCACAATTCGTGCGCGCGAATCAGCCGACACGACCAGCCGATCCACCAGCGCGAACACCGGTTCCGCGAAATTGATGTTCAGCAACGACTCAGGCGTGGAAAACTCAAAAATCTGTCCGCCTTGATACAGCCGATTGAATCCGCGAGTGCGCAAGTCCAGGAGCCGCGCCTTTATCTGATCCGAGATAGCAACGCGGGCCGGTCCTTCGGCAGCGAGTTTCTTCCGTTTCGATTTTGCGATGGATGGCTGGGCGACAGTCCCGCTCCCTGCAACGGGAAACAAAGCTTGCAGCCGTGTGCCCTCGCACAGGCTCATCACCACCGACGCTACTTCATCAACCGTGTCCTTCTTCACTTCGTTGCCGCACTGCCGGCAATAGGTTCTCCCTACGCGCGCGAAAAGCAGGCGCAGGTAATCGTAAATCTCGGTCGCGGTACCCACAGTCGATCGCGGATTCCGGGTACTGTTCTTTTGCCGTATGGCTACCGCGGGCGCGATGCCGTCAATCAGATCGGCGTCAGGTTTTTCAATCCTCTCCAGAAACTGCCGCGCATATGCCGACAGCGATTCCACATAACGCCGCTGACCTTCGGCATAGATCGTGTCGAAGGCGAGCGAAGATTTCCCTGACCCCGACACACCGGTGACGACCGTCAGCGAGTTGTGCGGAATCTCAAAATCAATGTTCTTGAGGTTGTGGACCCGCGCCCCGCGAACAACAATGGTTTCCGTGGACATGAATAGGCGATCTCTGCAGCCGCTCCCCAGCGTTCGTAAGCCCCTCAATTTCCCCGCGGGCGGGTGCTCTGATGGCTTCAGGAGGGTTACAGAATCTTTCTATTATAAAGCAGGCTTAGTGTGCTCGCTTCCCTATCAAACTGCACCACTACCCCGCGGATGTCGATGTTGAATGAAAGAAATGTGCCCGTCTCGACAATGACCTAGTCCAGATCGAAATCGCGGATGGGTTTGCCAGTATCCGGCGATTCTTTGGCCTTCTTGACCGCTTCCTGAAATTTCTTTTCCAGCACGTCGGATGCGTTCTTCTGGGCCTCGACCGATTGCCGGAATATGGAATCCCTTCGGCTGTCCTGCTCCTTCATCGCCTTGGCGGCTTCCTCGAAATCGTTGAACATCTTAGGTTTGACCGCAGCCGTATGGGCGATGACCGCCTGGGTCTCCGTGTCCACCTTCAGCACCGCGCTACAGCACGGGCAGGTTATGTCAAACGCAGAGGGGGGCTTCGCCATAGCGAAATGATAACGCAAACGCGACTTCAGTGGGGTTGCAGCCGGATGGGGAACACGTGAAACAGGTAGAGCATTTCCCAGCCCAGTAGAAAAACCGCGACCACGGTCACGGTGATCGCCAGGATCTCGCCGAAATTGAGGTTGCTGCGTCGGGGTTCGAATCGCCGGGCCACCAGACCAAGAATGTTCAGCGTGGCGAAGCCGAACACAAGGACCCAGAGAATGTTGTAAACGTTTTCTTTCTTGTTGGTGAACCGGTCGGAGAATTCTGAGAACTGGAACAGCAGCATCATCAATGATTGCATGCCCAGCAGTCCCGTCCTCAGACTGCCTGAGGTAGCCCGCGCCAACGCATTGGTAAGAGACGAAACCATGTCAGGTGTTGCATCTCCGGGCCGCGATTTCACTAACGGCGGAAAGTCTATGATCTTACCTCGTTCTCATCAAAAAGTCAGGGTCCAAGAAGCAAAGCCCACAGAGTAAAATCATCTCCCATGTCCCGGCTTCTCGGTCATCGCGGTTCGCGTGCGACCACATCCGTTCCCGAGAATACCCTGGCCTCGTTTGATCTCGCCCTCGACCACGGATGTGACGGTTTTGAATTCGATGTGCGCTTGACCGGAGACGGTCGCGCCGTAGTTTGCCACGACCCCAAAGTAGGCGGCATCACGGTTGCCAAAGCATCCTCAAACCAGCTCCTGGAACTCCCCCTGCTGGAGGACGTGGTCCAGCGTTACGCAGGCCGCGCTTTCTTGAATATAGAACTCAAAGTCCCCGGCCTGGAATCAAAAATACTTACCGTACTGACGGCGCACACGCCAGCCCGAGGCTGTGTAGTCTCGTCATTCAAATCTGAAGTAGTACTTGAATTAAAGAGGCGTAACACATCTATTCCAGTTGGGATCATCTTCGACCAATCCGGGCAGCTTGAGTCCTGCCGCAAATTGGCAGCAGACTACGTCATTCCACACTTTTCACTGCTCACAAAAGAGCTAGTTCGGGATTTGCACCACGCTGGCAAACACCTGATCACATGGACTGTCAACGACCGCGCTTCCATGCTGCGCCTGGCCGATTGGGGAGTGGGTGGAATAATCTCCGACGACACCAGGTTGCTGACTCAAACTCTCAGCAAGAAATTGTAGCAGCGGGCGTCCCGACAGCAATCTCGATACCCAACGTTCGACTAGCCCGGCTTGCGCAAGAACCCAGCGCGCTCGATTTCAAATGCTTCTACTTCCACTCGGGTTCTCTGATGGTCCCATCCACTCACAGCGGCGATGCGGGCTGCGGCTTCACGGCTGCAATCCTCTGACCAGCAAGAGCCCAGCGCCACCGGCACGCGGCGCAGCAGGATGTCGCCCAGCGTAACCGCATGTTCGGCCAGCAGCGCATACGCGGCCTCCGCAACCACATGCTCGGTATGAGGACACAGCCGGTAACGCATTTCCGCAACGCTGCGAGCAATCCGTGCGACTGCCAAAGAGTCCTTCCCGTGCCATTCTGCAATCGCCCGCGCAGCACCTGGACTCAGCGATCCAGTGCCAGAAATCTCTGTAATCCAGCGCTCAAGCAGTGAATCAACGCTGTCCTCCGATGCCAGTGCAACGGTCGCAGACGAGCTTTGTATTCCAAGCTTCGCCGCACACTCGCGCGCCAGGCTCCCAGCCGTGGTCAGCTTTCCTCCGATCACGGAGATCATCTGCGCCGCGCCCTCCACCGCGTGGTCGTGAAGGTAATGTTTCCGGCTCACTGCCCCGGGCGTCTTGTTCGGCGCGAAGGGAAGGGGCCGCACTCCAGCGAACGTATAGTGAATGTCGTTCCGCCCCACCTTCACTCGCGGAAACAGCTGCTGCAATGACCGCAGTAGATAATCAATCTCATCCGACGACGGCATCGCCTTTCCCGGATCGTCCCGGTCGGGGACTTCCGTCGTCCCTACCAGCAATTGCTCGTTCCATGGGATCACAAAGATTGGCCGCCCATCCACGGCCTCGGTGTACACTGCCGCGTCGGGAGCGCCCGCGAACCTGGGCAGCACGATGTGCGATCCCCGAACCCCACCTACCATCGGGGCCGCGTGTCGCATGTCGGAACTCTGGCACAAGCCATCCGCCCAGGGCCCTGTGGCGTTAATGATCCAAGTAGCCTCGATCCGCCATTCTTTTCCGCTGATCAGGTCCCGCACCCGGACTCCGGTAGCCCGGCCATTGCGGATCTCTACCTGCTTCACCTGTGTGTGATTTCGAGCCTCAGCTCCGGCAGCGACAGCCTCTACCAGCCATTCGGCAACCAGTCGCTCCGGAAACTCGCACTGCGCGTCTTCAAAGCTGAAGATCGAGAAATGCCTTCCTGCATCCAGCAGGCGCTCCAACTTGTCGTGCTCGGTGCGACGATCCACACCCAGACTCGCCCCTCCCATCCTCCGGTAAAGCCAAAGGCCGGTACGTACGGCGAGAGCGCTACGGCGGCTTTTTCCATCCAGCGCCAGCAAAAACTGCATCGGGTTCACCAGGTGGGAGTATCGCGCCAGTAACGACCGCCGTTCGCGCAGCGACTCCCGCACCTGCCCAATGCCTCCATGCTCCAAATAACGTAACCCTCCATGAATGATCCGGGTCGAACGGCTGGTGGTTCCTGCAGCGAAATCGTGCTGCTCGAGCAACAGTGTGCGCCGCCCCGCCCGCGCACACTCGCGGGCAATGGCGACACCATTGATCCCGCCGCCAATCACAACCACGTGAAAGCGCTCGCCCTCGAGTGCCCGTCGCTGGTTCGGATTCAGATGTTGCTCCATACCCATGTGCGCGCAGCAATGCCAGACGCTCGTCTAGTCTCCTGCATCCGGGGCTTCTCAACAAAGATGACGTTAGTTTGTCGGTCTAAACTGCGTCTAACCTCGGCATAACCCACGTGGGACAGTCGCCCCCGGCTGTCCGGCGGAAGGCCCCGCAAACGGCCTACATTGCCCCCGCACCCACACCTAATTTAAAGTTATTGCCCATGCCCGGCACCGGCGAACGATTCGAACGCGCAGTCTCCATCATGGCCCGATTGCGTGCGCCGGGCGGTTGCCCCTGGGATCGCGAGCAAACTTTCGACTCGATCAAGCCTTACACCCTTGAAGAAACTTACGAGGTCTGGGAGGCTATTGACAATCGCGACTGGGGCGAACTCCCGGGCGAACTGGGCGACCTGCTGCTCCAAGTACTGTTCTATGCCCAGATGGCCAAGGAGCAGGGCACGTTCTCCATTGATGAGGTTCTCGACCGGCTCTCAAAAAAACTGATAGACCGCCACCCCCATGTTTTCGGGGACGTCAAGGCCGACACGTCGTCCGAAGTCCTGCGCAACTGGGAAGCCCTCAAAGCCGAAGAAAAGCGCAAACGCCTCCAATCGTCGGAAGAAACTCTTCCGGGTAAAAAGAAAGAGCACCCGGACTCGATTCTTGCCGGCGTGTCCTCCGCTATGCCTGCATTGCCGGAAGCTCACAAGCTCAGTTCCAAGGCTGCCCGCGTGGGTTTTGACTGGCCCCATGTGCAAGGACTCTTCGAAAAGCTCCAGGAAGAAATCGAAGAGCTCCAGCAAGAACTCAAACAATTTCCCGCGCCGGGCCCGCAGCCTGAAGGCAACGGCATTGCCGGGGCTGGCCGTCAGCAAGTCCCCGATGATCTTCGCCAACGCCTGGAAGAAGAAGTCGGCGATCTCTTTTTCACTCTGGTCAACATTGCGCGCTATCTGTCATGTGATTCCGAGTCCGCACTGAAGAAGGCCAACCGAAAGTTCCGCCGTCGTTTTCAATGGATCGAGCAACAGCTACATACCGCCGGACGCTCGGCTCAACAGAGCACAACCAAAGAACTGGAGGACCTGTGGCAGCGGGCCAAACAGCAGGAGCGCGTAGCCTGGTGAGCGGGGAAGCCATCGTAGTTCGCAACTGTTGTCATCTCGAAGAGATGCGCGCCTGCGTCGCCTTGCAAAAGGAAGTCTGGAATTATTCCGACGCCGAGTTGGTCCCCCTGCGAATGTTCGTTGTAGCAGAAAAAATCGGCGGCCAGGTCATCGCAGCGTTCGACGGCGAAAGTGAGAAGATGGCCGGATTCGCTCTGGCCATTCCAGGCGCACGCGCAGGGCGTTCGTATCTTCATTCGCAGATGTTGGCGGTACGCAAACAGTATCAGAACATTGGCCTGGGTCGCCGCATCAAGTTGTTCCAGCGCGAGGATGGCTTGACCCGCGGGTTCGATCTGATCGAGTGGACCTTCGACCCGCTGGAAATCAAGAATGCTTATCTCAATATCGAGAAGCTGGGCGCCATCGCCCGTCACTACAGTGTCAATCAGTACGGGAGTAGTTCATCTCCTTTGCAGGGTGGGCTGCCCACGGATCGGCTGGTCGCGGAATGGTGGATCAGGTCGAAACGAGTCAATGACCTGCTCCAGACGGGATCGAAACCAGAGTTTGAGATATTGAAAACAGTTTCCGTCCCGGCGCAAATTTACGATTGGAAAGCATCACCGGCAACCCGTGATCGCGCCAAGTCGGCCCAGGAAACAAATAGGCAGGAATTGCAGCAAGCATTCGCCGCCGGCCTATCGGTTTTGGGCTACGAGCGAAGTGAACACGGAGATGGTAAATTCCTGCTCGGCCGCTGGGAGGAAAATTGCACCTTGTCCGCCGACTGACTTGAGCCGGCACCCAAGAGGCTGCCAAGAGCTTCGCCGCTTGAAGCAGTCTGTAACAGAACGAGTGAACTGACGGTGATCGCCATAATGTAAGACCCGCGAAAGTCAGCCCTGGAAGGGGCGTCGCGATACTAGCCCAGCGCTTCAGCGCTGGCAAACGAGCAAAGCAGGATCAAGTCCCAGAGGGACGACTGAGATTCTCAATAGTAGCCCTTGCGATCCTGGAATCACGAACTATCGACTTAACTTTATGAAGATCGAAGCCATCACCCTCCGCGAAATTCAAATGCCGCTCGTCCACTTTTTCGAGACGAGCTTCAAACGTACCTTCAGCCGCCAAATCCTTCTTGTGACCGTTCACTGCAACGGCATCGAGGGCTGGGGCGAGTGCGTCGCCGCGGAGGATCCGTTCTACACCAGCGAATGGACGGAAACGGCCTGGCCCACCATCAAGAACTATCTGGCCCCCGCCGTCTTGGGCCGCACCTTCGCAACGGCAAAAGAATGCTTGCCCCTGATGGCCCGCGTCCGCGGTCACAGGATGGCCAAAGCGGCCATCGAAAACGCGCTCTGGGACGCCGAAGCCAAAGAACAAAATGTCCCCCTCTGGCAACTTCTCGGAGGCACGCTTACAGAAATCTCCTGTGGCGTTTCCATCGGTATTCAGGATTCAATCGACGAACTGCTTGACAAGATTCAAATCGAACTCGCGGCCGGATATCGCCGCATCAAGCTCAAGGTAAAACCAGGGTGGGACATCAACGTTCTGGAAAAAGTCCGTTCTCGCTGGCCCGATATTCTGCTTAGCTGCGATGCCAACTCCGCTTACACCCTGGATCAGATCGAGCATCTGCGCAAGTTCGACCAATTCAACATGCTGATGATCGAGCAGCCTTTATGGCATGACGACATCTTCTATCACTCCAAACTGCAGGCAGAACTGCGTACTGCAATTTGTCTGGACGAATCGATTCGCCACGCCCGTGACGCCGCCAAAGCCATCGAGATCGGCGCGTGTCGCATCATCAATATCAAAGTTGGACGCGTTGGAGGCTTCAGTGAGGCACGAAAAATTCACGACGCCTGCGCCGCACGAAATATTCCAGTGTGGTGCGGAGGCATGCTGGAATCCGGCCTCGGTCGCGCTCACAACATCGCTCTCTCTACTCTGCATAATTTTCGCCTGCCCGGAGACGTCTCGGCGTCCAAACGCTACTGGAAGGAAGACATCATCGAACCTGAAGTTGAAGTCACTCCCCGGGGAACGATTCTGATCAGCTCCCAACCGGGGACAGGCTACAACGTCCGCCAAAATACAGTGGAAAAATTTACCGTCCGCAAAGAAACGTTCCGCGCCAGCGCGAAATAACCACAAACACGCATCAGCACCCAGAACGCAAACCTCCTAATCAATGCCTGCCCATCTCCGTCTCCTGTTTCTTCAACAGCTCCACCCCCTGCGAAAAGCTCAGCGTCGAGGGCACCAGACGAAAATTGCTGGCCACTTCATCGCTATCGATATTGAGCCCTCTTACCAGCAGCACTCTGCCGGTAAAGCGCAAGTGCATGTGCGTGACCTCCCAATTCCCGTCCGCAACATCAGCCTGTTGCACCAGCAAATGTCCGCCCTGATCCAGATGACCCAGAAATCCCCATCCGAAGCTGACGTCTTTGTTCAAGGTTCCGTCAATCAGCGCGATTCGGTGCTGCCGCGAATCAATCAGGATGTGACCCTCGAGCCCGGTCAACACCTGCTCCAGACGGCTCGGCGGATCATATTTTGGATTCGGTCGAAACTTCAGCCGGACCAGTTCATCGCCAACCTTCCCCATCTCTCCAGTCCCTACTTCTGAGCCATCAGCCTCGTAGAGAAAAGCATCCGGCAGCGCCTTCACAATTCGCGTGATCCGATCCGCATCGTCTTTCTCCGACTTTTGCTTCCTGCGCAAATCGTCGGGGTCGTTTGCCAGGTGAACCAGGCGGCGCTCCTCTGCTTGTCGCCTCGCAGGCGTTAATGCTTGATCATTCTCCGCGACTAGCCATCCAGCATTTCCTTCTTTCGTTTCCACCATCAATTTGGTCTGCGAGCCTCGCGGTGTGGTTTTGTGATCGAGGAACATCACCTTAGCGTCACTCTGGCTGGCAGCGACTTCACTCGCCACCGTTTGCCGCACCAGTTCTACGGGAGACAGCGTGGGTTGCTGCGCTATCCCCGCACTGCAGACTACGACCACTGCCAGCGCCATCCCCGGAACTGAACTAGCAACCCTCATCATCTTTCGAGGCTAACGTGAAAAATCGCTGCTTTCAACCTTTCTCGCCCCAGTCCTCGTCCAAATGGTTTAGAATCCCGTATTCCTTCTTTCACCCGCAGCCCGCACAGGAGATGCTAGCAATGGACATGCCAAAGACCGGAGAGTTTGCCCACATCGGTAAATCAGTCGTCATCAAAGGAGAACTTTCCGGCAGCGAAGATTTGTACGTGGACGGTAAGGTCGAGGGTACTATCCAGCTGCAGAACAATAGCCTGATGATCGGCCCCAATGGCTACGTTCACGCCGACGTGAACGCGAAATCCGTGGTCGTCCAGGGCAAGCTGGAGGGCAATATCCGCGCCAGTGATCGCACCGACTTGCGCAAGTCCGCCGTTGTCGTCGGCGATATTGCGACCCAGCGGATCGCCATCGAAGAAGGTGCGGCTTTCAAAGGCAAGGTTGAGATTCAGCGCGAAGCCTCGAAACCCAACTCCCAGTCCGGACAGCCGCAGGGCGATGTCAGGAGCGCGGCTGCCTCCGGCACCGGTGCTCCCGGTACTGCAGTAACTAGACAGTAATACTTTTCGCCGGTCCAATTAGCGGCCCGCGTTATATTTAGAATTGCGGACTCAGTTGGACTGGAAGCCAGGAAGTGAGTATGGCCTCCGTAACGCACAGCTTCATGAAACTTTTTCGCAGCCCATCGCTCGATCCCGGTCAAACCACCGTGACCGCGACGAACTCGCAGCGCCTCACCCGCCGCTCCAGCGGGCTGGGAGAAGTCTCGCGCACGCTGCCCGCCGACGAACCCCTCTGCATTCTCGACATTGGCTTCACCTCCGCTGCCAACATCCGTTACTTAACCGAGCGCGGGCATAAGATTTACAGCGAGGATTTGCTCGACGCTTCCACCGACCCTTCGCTCATCACCAAGGATGAAAACGGTCAACGTACTCTGGACAGCAAGCGTTTTCTCGCCGACAACCTGGTCTATCCCGCATCGCATTTTGACATCGTATTGTGCTGGAACCTGGCCGACTATATGGACGAAACTCTGGTCAAGCCAGTGGTCGCCCGCTTGTGGTCCACCATGAAACCCGGTGGCCGGCTGCTCGCCTTTTTTCATACTCGCGAAGCCGGCCCGGACGCGCCTTGCTATCGCTATCACATCGTAGGAAACGATGTCCTCGAAATGCAGCATGTTCACGCGCGCCGCGACATTCGCAAGGGCCCGACCGGCGTTATTCACACTGCAGTCGAAAAAAGTTTCCGCCTGCAACGTGTCTTCAACAATCGCAATATCGAAAATCTGTTCCGCGATTTCGCCTCCATCAAGTTCTTCCTCACCCGCGACAACATTCGCGAAGTCCTGGTCGTCCGCTAAAAAGCCTCCGTCTGAGGAGAAAACGTGTCATCCTGAGCGGAGCAGGATCGTTCGCTCGCGAACGGTCTTGCGGCAGTCGAAGGCCCCGCGTTTGATTGAAGTGCGAGAACACTCCCAGGCATTTCCACCTTGCACACTTACGGGGGACTTGAGGTTTACTCCAGTAGGCTGCGGAAAATCCACAAACGCGGCAGATTTCTGAAAGGCACGGCCTAAGCCGTCAAAATCGTTCCACGCCCGACACGGATCGATGCCCTTGAGAGTGGCAGAACGCGCTTGCCCTGGCCAGAATTTGATCTAAACTATTCAGGTTTGAAACGGGAACACCTCCCATGACCGTGTGGAACAAGCTATTGGGAATTGCGTTGGCGCTATCAACTTTACCTGCGCCCGCCCAGCAGCTTGTCGGTACCAAGACCGCATTCCCCTCCGATCACCACATGATCACAATGGAGCGCTTTGATCCTCCGCACGCCGGTTCCCATACCGCAATCGTTGTTATCCATGGCGGTGGCGGCCCCAACCCAGACTGGGAAAAAAAATGGACTGCTGGCAGCACTGGTGGCCGCAGGCTACTCCGTATTCCTACCTCATTATTTCGATGGCGCCGGTCAGTGGAAGCCCAACGACAATCACCAATTTCTCGATTACATTCGTACTCTCAACGACGCTACCCGCTACATCTCCCGCCAGCCCGACGTTCGCGACAAAGGAATCGGCATGGTCGGAATTTCCCTGGGGGGCTATCTCGCGCTTGGTCTCAGCGAGGAAGTCCGCAGCCATCCGCCGCCAATTAAGTCGCCCGACATCAAAGCTGTCGTCGAATTCTACGGAGGCATGCCCGACTTTGCCATCGACCGCATGACCACCATGCCACCGGTCCTGATCCTGCACGGCGAGAATGACCCCTACGTCTCCGTGAACCGCGCGCTTGCGCTGGATGCTTTGTTGCAGAAGAAATCGCTTCCCCATGAAATGAAGATCTACCCTCACCAGGGTCACAGCTTCGACAGCGATACCCAGAAAGACGCCAACCAGCGCGCCGTCACCTTCCTCGAATCCCACCTGCACTGACTGCGGCTGAGAGAACTATTTCTACGCACTGTCATCCTGAGCGAAGTCGAAGGACTGCTTTTGCTCGCGTTACCAGAACGCCCGCTTGAACGGAAACAAACCCCGCTGCCTAACGGGTCTTCCTAACCAAGTAGTGTCCAAGTGCCGGGGTTTTCTCAAATAACGAAAGGATCGGCGCACGAATGATCTGCGGCAAGCTCAGCATCCGGCGGATTTTCGACGATGTTCGGAACACCGGCGCGAGCCGCTGTTCATAAGCCAGGCAATAACTGCGCGCCGCCTCCGGAAGGGACCTGCGTTCCGCGAAGAATGGCATCAGACACTCGCCTGCGAGACTGCCGCTACGCAGCGCCAGAGAAATACCGTCTCCGACAAAGGGATCCACAAATGCGGCGGCATCGCCGGCCATCAGAATTCCGTCGCGCTCCGGTTGCAGTTGGCGAAACACCAGAGGCGAAGTGCTCACCGGATCGCTCAGGGGACGCCACTGCTGGCTACGTTCGCGCAAGGCGGGATCGCAGGCGAAGACTTCGGCGAGCGTGCTGGCCACGTCGGCACGCACCATGGCGCAGGCATTGATTCGTTCTTCGTGGGTCGCTGCCATCTCAACTGGCTGCACCCCGCAGTATCCGCCCTCGAAAAAATATAAGTCCACTGAGTGCGGTGGAGACAACTCGGCGAAATGCCCTTTCACTCCCAGCCACTTCACACGTGCCTGCCCATTGGTTGGCGCCTGGGTCAAGTTCGACCAGCGGCCGGAAGCGTTGATCACAGCCCGTCCCTCAAACTTCCCGGCAGACGTGGACAAAGTAAACGGCTCGCTGCCCGAAACCTCTTGCACAGTGACCTGCTGGCGAGCATCCACTCCGGAAGCCACAGCGGAATCCCAGAGCGCAGCATCCAGGTCGAGGCGAGAAATGCTGGCCGCAGGCGGATTCACCGGTGCGTGCAACGTGCGTCCATCGAGAAACACGCGTGCCCGGGTGATGCGAATTGCATCGGCCAGCAGCGAAGCATGAGGCGCGGCGAGCAACCCCGCCAGAAGATCAAAAGACTCAGCGGAAACAAACTCGCCGCACACTTTGTGGCGAGGAAATCGGCCGCGCTCCAGCAGCAAAACTTGCTTGCCACCGCGAGCGCAGGTGATAGCCGCCGAAGTTCCCGCAGGGCCGCCGCCGATCACCATCAAGTCGTACATACATTCACCGTTTCCATGCTATCGCGCCCATCCGGTACAGCGGGTACCGCTGCACATCGATTCGGGCCGCCGTCGTGCGTTTCAACAGCTCCTGCATTTCCGCGGTAGTGTAGGCGCGTCGCACCGAAGCCGGGGCATCGTGGTGAGTGAAGTGGCTTCGATACAGCGGCAGACTGGCATACACCAGCGCGAGATGAATGGGGTCGCGCACCACGTCGTTAATTAACACGGCGGTCCGGCACACGCGCAGACCCTCGTTCACAAACTGCACGACTTGTGCCGGCTCCAGATGATGAACGAACAAACAGCAACTCACCAGATCAAAACTTTCATCGGCAAAGGGAAGAGCGACGGCGTCGCCGACCACCGCCTGCGTCCTGCCCTCGCCTCCATTCTGCAAATGCGACAGCACCCGATCGAGCAGCGTAACCTCGAGTGTGATCCCGCGCCCGCGCACGCGACGCGCAACCGCACAAGGTACAAACCCCGCGCCGGCCGCCACCTCCAGCAGCGCCAGCGCCTTTGCTGCAGTCGCTTGGGCCACTTGCGTCACCATGGCCTCGGTGGTGGCAATCCCTCCAAACCATTGGTTGATATGTTGGAGATCGCGCAGCGCAGTCGCGATTTCGGCGGGCGTGCCGGCGTCAGCGTCGAGCAATTCGGGGATGACAACGCGTTTCATTGTCGGGAAAGCTTGAAGAGCTCGACGCTCTCAAATACGCAATTGAAAATTGCAAAATTGTAAATTCACAAGACTTCCGCCAGTTCTTCTTCGAGCAGTTGCTTGTTATAGAGATCGGTGTAATAACCCTCTTTCGCAACCAGCTCTTCGTGTGTGCCCAGTTCCACAATTCTTCCGGCGTGGAGAACCGCAATTCGGTCGGCGTTGCGAACAGTGGAAACCCGGTGGGAAATAAAAATCGTAGTACGCCCGCGCATGATCTCGCGCAGATGATTGAGAATCTTGTCCTCAGTGTGCGTATCTACGCTGGAGAGCGCGTCGTCCAGGACCAGAATGCGAGGATTACGGATCACTGCGCGCGCAATCGCAGTCCGCTGCTTCTGCCCTCCGGAGAGCGTGATGCCGCGCTCCCCGACCATCGTTCGATACTGCTCGGGAAAGCCTTCGATGTCTTCTGCGATGCTGGCCGCCTGAGCCGCCGATCGAACTTCTTCGTCGGTGGCATTCTCGCTCCCGAAAGCTATGTTTTCACGAATGGTCTCACTGAACAGAAAAGTTTCCTGTGGGACAAACCCAAGGTTGCGGCGCAGCCTGGCTAGCGGATACTCGCGAATGGGAACACCGTCGATCAAGACAGTCCCCGGCTCGGCATCATAAATCCGCGGAATCAGGCTGACCAGTGTTGTCTTGCCGGATCCTGTCGGTCCGACAATAGCCAGGCTGCTCCCGGCCGGGATCCGCAGATTGATGTCGTGCAGCACCTGGGTACCATCGTACGAAAAGTTCAAATGCTGAAACTCAATCTCACCCTTTATCTGTGTGGGCGCAAAGACCGCAGGTTTGAGTGTCCCGCCGTCGGCAATTTCGGGCTTCTCGACAAGGATTTCGTTAATTCGTCCCATGGATGCCGTGCCGCGCTGGAAAATATTGATCACCCAGCCTAAGGCAATCACCGGCCAGGTCAATTGCAACATGTAAGTGTTGAACGCCACGAAATCACCAACCGTCATTCGTCCGTTGATGACCTCCCGTCCTCCCAGCCAGAGGACCATGACAATCGCCAGGCCAAGCATGGTTTCCAGGGTCGGCCACAGCATTCCCATCAGGCGTACAAGCTTCAAGCTGCGCTTGATGTATTCCAGGTTTGCTTCCTCGAACGCGGCGATTTCCGCTTCTTCCTGTACGTAAGCCCGAATCACCCGCGCGCCCGAAAAATTTTCTTGCGCTCGCGCCGAGATATCGGAAAACATGGCCTGAATGCGCTCGAAACGTTCATGAATCCGGCGGCCAAAATACTGGATGGTGATACTGACAATCGGCAGCGGCAGGAAGGCATACATAGTCAGCTTGGGGCTGATGGCAAACATAAATACCAGCGCTCCAGCGGTGAACACGATCGTATTTGCCGAGTACATGATGGCCGGCCCCAGCAGCATCCGTACCGCGTTCAGGTCATTGGTGGCGCGGGCCATGATGTCGCCAGTCCGAGTGCGTTGGTAGTACGAATAGGACAGGCCTTCGAGGTGTTGAAACAGATCGTTGCGCAGGTCGAACTCTACTTCCCGGGAGACCCCGATCACAATCCAGCGGGTCAGAAATTGAAAGATACCCTTAGCTCCGGCCACCGCCAATAGCAGCAATGCGTAGGTGACCAGTTTGTGCCGAGTGACGCCCAGATGCAGATCGTCAACCGCCCGGCGGATTACTTGCGGAAAAAGGATCCAGATGCCGTTGGTCAGGAAAACGCATACCGTCCCCAGGACATAGCTGGCTCGGTACTTGTTGAAATAGGGAACTAGTGGGCGCAGGCTTTTGGGGAGCATTGCTGGTTGGATGAGATTTTACCAGCCCAAGCTTCAGTTTTGGCGGGACAAGTTCATAGCCCAAGCCGTGGCGCGGGCCCCCCAGCCCGCGCCACGATCCATTGGACGCTGACCTCTCCTCCGAAGTTGCAGCGTCCGTCGTTATGACCATGTCCGGGGATTATTCCCGCACGCGGTCGCCCTCATCATGTGTTCGCATGTGTTGCTCGAAGCGCTGCTCCCGTTTGGCGATGAAGTCGGCCAGCTTCGTCTTCTGTTCTGGAGTCAGCACCTGGTACGCCTCTGACGCCATCCGGGCGTGCTGCACTTCAAGCTGCGCCCGAATCTGTGCCGCTTGCGTCGCGATCGATTGCGCTTTGACCTCATCAAACGTGCCGCTCTCGATGAGCTGCATCATCTGCTTGTGACTTTCCATTTCCTGGCGGAACAGAGGCTCGACGGCCGGCTTGTTTTTTGCCAGGATACCTTTGATCTGGGCCTGCTGTGCGTCGGTCAGGTCAAGATAATGGGTAAAAAAGCCGAGCATGTGCCCGCCAAAAAATTCTCCGTCGTGTCCCCGGCGTGCGTGCGCTACTGCGATTCCAGCGAGCAGCGTCAGGGTCAGCACTCCCGCAAGAATTTTGCCCTTACTGAGTTTCATCACTTCTCCTCTGTGAGCGTCTCCCTTGATTGGAAAACCTCATGTTGCGTTCATCTATAGGAACACGTTTCCCTGCACGATGGTGGTAAAGAGTGAGTCAACTCGAGTAAAGTTTTGTGAAGCTTTGGGCTTGGCGGGTTGACAAATCTTTACGCCTTTCGCACCCGCTGGAAACTAGAATGAATCCTGTGGAGCGTATTCTGGTCATTGACGACGATGTAGAGTTGTGCAGCCTGGTCAGTGAATACCTGGGCCCCGAAGGCTTTCAGGTCGAGGCTGTTCACGACGGCGATCGCGGGCTCGAGCGTGCCCTGGCTGGCGATCATCTGCTTGTGGTGCTTGACGTAATGCTGCCCGGCAGTAATGGTTTCGAGGTACTCCGCAGAATCCGCCAGACCTCGCGCATTCCGGTTCTGCTGTTGACGGCGCGAGGCGAAGACGTGGATCGAATCGTTGGTCTCGAACTCGGCGCCGATGACTACCTTCCCAAGCCCTTTAATCCTCGCGAGCTCGTTGCCCGCATCCGGGCCATTTTGCGGCGTACCCAATCGGTAGCGAGCAAGGGAGAGCAAGGCGCGCATCTCCCGGAAATTGTGCGCGTCGGCGACATTGAACTCGACCCCGCCACTCGGACAGTTCTCCAGGGCGACAAACCGGTCGAAATGACCTCCGTCGAATTCAATCTGTTACACATTCTTCTTCAGCAGGCCGGCCGCGTAGTAAGTCGGGACCATTTGGCGGATGCTGTTCTGGGCCGCCGCTTCTCGCCCTTTGACCGCAGCATTGATATGCACGTCAGCAAAGTGCGCCGAAAGCTCGGCGACTCCGAAAACGGAAGCGAGCACATCAAAACCGTGCGCGGAGTCGGCTACATTTTTGTTCATCCCCGAAGCGAAGTCGTCGCCAGCCATGCTGGGAGCGAACGCGAATGAGGAGCCTCTTCCTCAAGATTTTCCTTAGCTACTGGATGGCGCTGGCCCTGTTTCTCGTGCTGGCTATTCTGGCGACGCTGGCCATGCGTCCGGCCGAGAATTCCAGCCTGCATGCGCAGCAGAATAAGCTCCTGGCGGACACGCTCCAGGCTTACCAGAGCGGCGGGGAAGAAGGCGCGCGCAGATTTGCCCACAGCGTGCGCGATTCCCAACACGCCCGGCTCTACTTGTTCGACGAGCAGGGTCGGGAACTGCTCGGCCACAACCCGCCCGAGTGGATCCTGCGAGTGCAACGGGGCCAGATTCACACGGCCGACTCATGGCTGGGACGGCTGCGGCCGGTGCAGTTCTTGCGTCCGTCGATGACGGCAAACGACGGGCGCCGCTATAGCATGGTGATCGAGTTGCCGCCTGAGCCGCACGGCCTCTTTGGTGCCCACGGCGTGCCTGGACTGGGTATTCTGATTGCCGTCCTTTCCTCAGGTCTGGTGTGTTACCTGTTGGCCCGATATCTGACGGCCCCCATCGTGCAGCTTCGTGTTGCCACGCAGAAGCTGGCTGCGGGCGATCTGACTGCGCGTGCCGGGACCCCTGACTCCCACCGCCACGATGAAATCGCCGACCTGGTGCGCGACTTCGACCGCATGGCGGGCCGGTTGCAGAACCTGGTGAACGCCCAGGGACGGTTGCTGACCGACATTTCTCACGAGTTGCGTTCCCCTCTCGCCCGACTCAGTGTTGCCTTGGAATTGGCGCGTCAGCGCAGCGGCCCGGAGGCCCGCAGTTCTCTCGATCGCATTGACCGCGAGACCACGCGAGTCAATGAACTCATTCAGCGGCTGCTGACCATCTCCCGGCTGGAAGCTGCAGAGTCCATCGAAAAATTTCCCGTGGATCTGCAGCAGATCATCCAGGAAATCGCCCGGGACGCCGCCTTTGAAGCTCAACTGCGGCACTGCCAGGTGGAGACGATTTATGGGGAGAACTGTGTCGTATTGGGTAATCCGGCTTTCCTGCACAGTGCCATCGAAAATGTGGTTCGCAATGCTATTCGATACACCCGGGAAGGAAGCTGCGTCCAGGTGCGGCTGCAGCGCGGGCAAGAAACTAACGTACCCCAAGCCGTGGTTCGAGTCACCGATGAAGGTCCCGGTGTTCCCGAGGATGCACTCGATAAACTGTTCCGCCCCTTTTACCGCATCGACGACTCCCGGGGACGTCACACAGGCGGCGTCGGTTTGGGGCTCGCGATCACGGAGCGTGCTGTCCTCCTGCACAGCGGTACGGTGAAGGCAGCCAACGGCCCGGAGGGAGGACTGATCGTCGAAATCCGGTTGCCTCTCGCACCCGAAACCGCCGAAATCACCGGTCTGCGTATGTCGGTTGCCCCTGCGAGTGGTCCTCGCTGACGCGGGCTCGGCTCTCCCGCGTGATGTAAGTCTTTGCGGAAGCAAAGCAACTTTCCCGCCGCTCAGTGGTTCCAATCAGGGATAGTAGTGCTGTTTGATTGTCATCCTGAGCAAGCGTTCTTTGCGCGGCGAAGGATCTGGGCGAGCCGCGCGGAGGGTCCGCTTTTTGCGACCCAATAATCGCGCGTTTAGCTCGCTTCCGTATCAGTGCACGATTCCAATCAGGGGATGAAGTTTGCTCTTCACACGTATTCCTGATACACAAATGAATGCAACCCTCGATCCTCGCAGGCGAGAGCTTGACCAATAACAGGGAGAAAGAATCGGGATGAAGTTCCGTTTTCTGCAGTATCTGCTGCTTCCGGCGTTGCTTCTCGGTGGTGTGTCATGCGGCAACAACAACAATCCTCTGACCTCTTCCGGCGCCGGATTGCTGTTTATTGCCACTAAGGGCGACACCAGTATTTCTGCTTACACCGTGAATCTGGGCAATGGAACTCTGAGCCTGATCGGCACTGCCGCTCCGACTCTTGCGGTTCCGTCCGCCATCGCCATTACGCCTTCGGTAAACGCCCTGTTTGTGGCGGATAGCGGTGCCAATGCGATCTCTGCCTACGCCATCAACTCCGACGGTTCTCTCGCGGCTGTCAGCGGCAGTACTCCCACCGGAACCGGAACAAACCCGGTGGCAATGGACATTGACCGCTCCGGCAGGTTTCTCTTCGTGGCCAACCAGGGATCGAGCAGCGTCTCTGTGTTTACCATCAACGGTACCGGTCTGACCGCGGTACCCGGATCTCCATTCACTACTATCCCCACCGGTCTTTCTTATCCAAATGGGACGTTGCCCTCAGCCGTAAGTGTCAGTGCTTCCGGGAAATTTCTCTACGTAGCCAACCAGTTCGCGAACTTCGTTTCGGCATTTTCCGTGAATCCCTCGTCCGGCGCCCTGACTCCGCTCACCATCCCGTTTTATAACGTGGGAACGGGCCCGTCCGCGCTCAATATTAATCCCAGCGGTGGCTTCCTGTATGTCGCGAACTCCGGTTCCAATAACATTTCTGCTTTTGCGATTTGCGATGCCGTGACCACCTCATGTTCCAATCAGACTGCTCCGGACGGAACCCTGACTGTGGTCCCTAATTCACCATTTCCCTCGGGACTAAGCCCCCGCGCCATCGCGGTGGATCCAAACTTTAGCTTCCTCTATGTTGTTGGGGCAGATACGGTGTCGCAGTATTCTTACGGCAGCGGAACCGGGGCCCTGACCCCGCTCTCGCCCCCCACAATTTCTACAGGATTGGCCCCGGTTTCTATCGCGGTCCGGGCCGGGGCAACTGGAACCAACGTCGGGAACACAACCACCAATCCCACCGACTATGTATATGTGGCCAACAGCGGTGCCGGCACAATTTCGGCTTACACCCTTGCCACTGCGAGTGGGTTACTCACAGTCCTGGGTTCCCCGGTTCCCAACTTTGCGGACCCCTCAGCCATAGCAGCAAAATGAGGGCTTGACGTTTCTGTGACCCCCTGTGTCCGCTGTGGTTAGTGTCTGCTGGGGACTACGCCGGAACTTTCAAAATCAAGTACCCACCCACCATCGCAAAAATAAGATCCGGTGACCAGGCGGCCAGCACGGGCGGCAGTTGGCTGATGTTTCCCATCGCTTCGAACAATCCCGCGACAGTCCAATAGACGACGGCGATTCCGACCGCCACGGCGACTCCGGTGACCGCTCCTCGTCTCGCACCAGACAGAGAAAAGGGCACGGCCAGAATCGCCATCACGAGCGTAATAACAGGAAACGCCAGCTTTTTCTGCAACTGTACCCGCAATCGCACCACGTCAAACCCACTTTGTTGCAGGTCCCCGATGTAGCGTCGCAGCTCGGCATAATTCATTTCTGAAGACTGCTTGACTTCCTTCTTGAAATAAGTCGGAGGCTCGTTCACCACCGGAAACGTGGCCACATCGAAAGTCCGATAGTTTTCGATGGCGGGCCCTCGCAGATCCCGCTCCCATCCTTGCGTACACACCCAGCGCCCTAACGTATCTTCCCAATGCGCGCGTTCGGCGAAGATCCTCTTACTTAGTTGGAATGTCACCGGATCAAACTGGAACACCGCCAACCGCCCGAACTCGTCGCGGTCTGAGTCGAACAACTGGTAATAGTAAATGTCCGAATGTGCTCCGAAAATCCATTTACGATCGGGATTCAGATAGGTCTGCGCCGGCTTACCCTTAATAAGGTTGCGCAATGCGTCTTGCCGCTTGTTGGCGTGTGGCAGGTAAATCTGGTCAGAAAAAAATAGTCCCACCGCAAGCACGACCGTCGCCAGCAGCACCGGCGTGATGATGCGGTAGATGCTGATCCCAGTGGCCTTGATCGCCGTGATTTCGTTCGATCGTTGCATCACTCCCAGAGTCACCAGCACAGCCAGCAGGATGCTCAAAGGGGTGATGTTGTACAAGAAATACGGAGACACGTTCAGCAGATACTCTCCCACCACCAGCGGCGAGATTTGATTTCTCAAAATGTCGCCTAACAACTCAAATAGAGTGAACACCAGCAACAGCATCAGGAAGACGGACAGCACCAGAGCTAGGTTCATGCCAAAATCGCGCAGAACGTAATCGTCCAGAATCGTCGGAAAATTGGCGCTGAACACACGCCGCCGGTTGACCGCACGCTGAAAGGCCCCATCGGCACGATGAGTACGGGCCGAGCCCCCGTTTTCGGTGGCTCCGCCACGCAAACGATGCCACAGGCTGCGCACCGACGAGATTTCAAACGGCCGGCGTTCCGCGCGCCACAGCAGAAACACTCCTCCCAGGAAAAATGCAATGTCCGCCAGCCAAACGCCAAGTCCAGGTGGTAATTTCCCTTGCCGCGCGAGGGAAACTCCTACCAGGGACGCAGAATAATAGACAAACACCAACAGAATCGTCAGTACAAATCCGGTGGACTTGCCGCCTTTCTTGGACGAAAGACCCAGCGGAATTCCGACCAATGCCAGCACCAGGCAGGATGTTGGGAGCGCGAACCGGCGATGGAACTCGATCAAATACAAGCGCGCCGCTACGGGATCACTGACTTCTCGCGCCCGAGTCCATAAGTCGGGCGTGGTCATCTGCGAAACCGGTGCCATCTCCCGCTCCTTCGCGCTGTCCGCCTGCGCCACCGGAATCTGGATGTCAGTCTGCTCGAACGTGGAAATCTGATAGTGGTCCGTGCCCCGGGGATCGGTCTCATGGGTGGAACCGTCGGTAAGGTGCAGATGCAGCATCTCAGGGCCTTCGCTGACTAGAATCCCTTGTCGCGCCAGCGTAATTCTCGGCGACGATGGATTACTCATGTCCGCAATAAAAACGCCCTTCCAGATGGCAGCGCCTTGAGCGGCCTTCACATTCTGAACGTAGAGCACGAGCTGCGGGAAACCCTCATAGAACACCCGCGGCTGCACCTCGAACGACACTTGTGCGGCCTTCAAACGGTCTTGCAATCGCACCAGGGCAGCCTGGGAGTGGGGTGCCAGATAGACTCCGTTGAACAGTGCGAGCAGCCAGGCCGCCACCGCAAAAATCGAAATGGTGCGAAGAAAGCTCCACACCCCGATTCCGCTGGCTCGCATCGCGGTTATTTCGCTGTCCGCCGCCAGACGGCTTAAGCCGATCAGAATCCCCACCAGCACCCCCGCCGGAATGCTGATCGTCAGAGTGACAGGAACAATGAAAAAGAAAACCTGGACCACGCTGGGAAGAGGAGCGCTGTTTCGTACCACCAGTTCGAGGATCTGGCCGAGATCACGGGTGAATAAGACGAAAGTGAACACACCCACGCCGATCAGGGCATGGGCCGTGACCTCGCGCAGAATGTAACGCGTGAGAATCCGCATGGGTGCGGCGCCAGATCGAGTCTAGCACGCGTTCCGGTGCGAGATTCCGGTCCGCCGTCGAGACCGTGCTCCTGATCGGCCACAAACCTTGGCATTGAACGTGCTCTGCTGAGGAAATATGCTTGCCTCAGTTCATCCGGGGCCGGGCAGAAGGGAAGTGCGGCCCGATGAAATGTCCCACCGTTCTATGCGTGGACGACGATGCCGGAATCCGGGCACTCTACCAGTCACTCCTTGGCCGAAACGGGTACGAGGTCATCGCCGCCAGCGACGGCCGCCACGCCCTGCGGGTCTTTCAATCCAAGGAAAAAGTCATTGACGCGGTTATCTTGGACTACGAAATGCCCGGCATGAACGGCCTGGAACTGGCCGTCCACCTAAAAGGAAGGCAGCCCACCCTTCCCGTCATCATGATCTCAGGTTCCCCTCCGCTGCCGGAAGAAATGGTTCCGTTTGTGGATGCCACTATGGGAAAGGGAGTCCCACTCCGGCACATTCTAGATCGCCTGGAAGTCTTGTTAGCTTCCTGACAAAGTCGCTACTGTAAGGAATCCGTGCAGTTCGGGTGCTGCCCAAAACAGCGAGCTTATGTGTCCAACTGCCCTCGCTGTGCCCGGCAGATGACGACTAATCGGCTTTTAGGAAGACCGCGCTCAGCGGTGGCAACGTCAAATTAAGTGAATACGGCCGTCCGTGGGCCGGCTCTTCCTCGGCCTCGACCCCACCCAGGTTCCCCAACCCGCTCCCCCCATACTCGTTGGCATCGCTGTTCAGCAGTTCCCGCCAAAATCCGCCGACAGGAACTCCCAGGCGATACCCCATTCGAGGCACCGGAGTGAAGTTGCACACCACCACGACGCCGTGCTCTTGCGACTTGCTCTTGCGCAGTAGTGAAATCGTGCTCGCCGTGCTGTCGTTGCAGTCCACCCACTCGAAACCGGCAGGGTCGTTATCGAGTTCGTGCAGTGCCGGCTCCGCTCGATAAACCCGGTTCAACTGTTCGACCCAGCTTTGCAATCCGCGATGAAACGGAAACTGCAGGAGGTGCCACTCCAGACTGAGGTCATGGGCCCATTCACGCATTTGCGCGAACTCGTCGCCCATGAAAAGCATTTTCTTGCCCGGCTGCGCGTACATGTAGCCAAACAGCAGGCGAAGATTGGCAAATTTCTGCCACTCATCCCCCGCCATTTTCTGGATCAGCGATCCCTTACCGTGAACCACTTCATCATGCGACAGCGGCAGGACAAAGTTCTCGGTAAATCCATACAACCCGCGAAACGTGAGCTGGGTGTGGTGATACTTCCGATAGACAGGGTCCTGAGCAAAATACTTCAGCGTGTCGTGCATCCATCCCATATCCCACTTGAGACCGAAGCCAAGGCCGCCCAGGTAAATCGGCCGCGACACCATGGGCCAGGCCGTGGACTCCTCTGCAATCGTCTGAATGCCGGGATATTCTTTGTAAGCTTCCTGATTAAACTGCCGCAGGAAATCAATCGCCTCCAGGTTTTCCCGCCCGCCATATTGATTCGGCAGCCACTCACCTTCTTTGCGCGAGTAGTCCAGGTACAGCATGGACGCGACCGCGTCCACCCGCAGTCCATCGGCGTGATACTTGTCCAACCAGAACATCGCGCTCGAAAGCAGAAAGCTACGAACTTCGTTGCGTCCGTAATTAAAGATCAAGGTCTTCCAGTCGGGATGGAACCCTTGCCGCGAATCCGAGTGCTCGAACAAATGCGTGCCATCGAAGTAGGCCAGCCCGTACTCGTCGGAAGGGAAGTGCGACGGCACCCAGTCCAAAATCACGCCAATGTCACGCTGGTGCAAATATTCCACCAGATACATGAAGTCCTGCGGCGTGCCGTAACGCGCTGTGGGTGCGAAGTAGCCAGTGGTCTGGTATCCCCACGAGCCATAAAACGGATGCTCCATCACCGGCAGCAATTCCACATGCGTAAACTGCATGCGCTGAACGTAGTCAGCCAGGCGCGGCGCCATTTCGCGATACGTCAGCGGACGGTTATTTTCTTCCGGAACCCGCATCCACGATCCCAGATGCACTTCGTAAATGGACATGGGAGCATGCAGCGAATTCTTGCTTTCCCGCTGCTTCATCCACGACTGGTCGGACCACTCGTAGTCCAGGTCCCACACCACCGAAGCCGTTCGCGGAGGTTTCTCCTGCAAAATTCCAAACGGGTCCGCCTTGTCCACCACATAGCCGTGATGATGCGAAACGATATGAAACTTGTACAGCGCTCCCTTTTCAACGTCCGGGACAAATCCTTCCCAAATGCCGGATCCTCCGCGCGCCTGCAGCGGATGCGCCTGATGGTCCCAGCGATTGAAACTGCCCACCACAGAAACTTCCCGCGCATTCGGAGCCCACACCGCAAAGCACACGCCGCGCTCGTCCCCGCTCGTGGTCAGATGCGCGCCCAGTCGCTCATACGCCCGATAGTGGTTGCCTTCGTTGAACAGGTAAAGGTCCTGCTCCGTAAGCAACGCGCCATCAGCGCGAGCAGCAGGATTCAAAGTTGGCATAGATTTGGTCATCGCAGGACTAAAAGTTGTTCCCGGCCCTAGTGTACCGGAAACGTCGCACCGTCCTGAAAACCAGAGGGTTCTGGCCGGGTCGTACGATGTTGTGAAATAACATGGCGGACATGTGTAGTTTCGAATGCGTCAGGTTATCAAATGGCCATATAACCGCGGGGAGTTGTGCGAGACCTATGTTGATTGTTGGTGCCAGGCGCGCATGGCTTTTTTTCTTGACATCCACAGCTCAAACACATTACTGTGAGCGCGATTTTCCAGCGATGCGGATTCGTTAGCGAGGGTGGAACGCTCTCTCTTTCGAATTCTAATCGCTGCTTTCCCCGGGAAAACCTAGTGCTTTGTGGCGCAATTGCTGGATCGCGCAGGGGTTGAAGTGTGCTTGTCAGGAGGAGAGTCATGGATCGTAAGATCGCTCTACTGTTCGTACTGGTGCTCTCAGCGACTGGCATCGTCGCGCAAATCGGAAACCCCACTACCGAAACAGGCCTGAAGCCTTATGGGACGTACCACGGTGGGGACATCGACACCGTCAGTGTCTTCAACGGCAAGATTGACCTCCACGTGCCGCTGGTTTCCTATCCGCAACGCGGAAGCCTGCAATTTGGATTCACACTTCGTTATGACAATCCCAGACCGGAAGTGGACAAAACTTGTGATATCCCCAATAAGCCGTGTGACTACACAACATACTTCAGCGGTGGAGGAGTCCAAGTGATCCCCGACTTCGCATATCAGATCTACCAGCAGGCTGTGGTTATTGGCGGAAATTTTATCGGGTACTTGTATTCGGTCGTTAGTCCGGATGGTTCATCTCACCAACTCGGCTGGCTCGGCGGCACGCTTTATGAGTCGGTTGATGCCACGGGATTCCGATTCGACTCAAACACTAATGTAATCACGGACAGCAACGGTATTCGTTACTTTACTACCGGGTCGTTGATGTACTCTCCAGGCGGAAGCCTCCCAAACCCTACAAATGTCGGCAGAGTCGAGGACCCGAATGGCAACCTGATCACTTACAGCAACGGTGTTTACGTTGATTCTGTCGGGCGGCATATTCCAGCGCCATCTGGTACCTCGACTCCTGATTTCAGTCACTGCACCGGAACCTTGCAAACTAATTCGGCTGTTACCTGGCAAATTCCTGGCCCGCAAGGATCAACGCTGACTTACAAGTTTTGTTACGCCCTCGTAAACATCAATTTCATCCTGACTGTCAATGGGCCGCATTACTTCCCGGCAGGAGGTTCGCAAGGGATGCTCCAGAGCATCGTTTTGCCCAATCTGACCACTTGGACGTTCCTCTACGACAACAACGCTTCAGGGGCGCTCGTCATGGCTACGCTGCCGACTGGTGGAACCGTTTCTTGGGGGCAGAGTACGACCCGCATATGTTCTCCCAGTGACGCCTACCCTCAATTCTACGCATATAGCGCAGTGAGCAGGGTTGTCAGTGATGGCATCGGACAACCGCAGACATGGACTTACAATCGGCCGCTTCCCAATTACAATCCTGTAACAGTCACCGATCCACTCCAAAATCAGTCCGTCACTACGTATCTCTCGCTTAATGGTTCGTGCTCCATGTACGAGGGCACAACCCAGTATTATCAAGGCTCAGTCAGTCCAAGCAACCTATTGAAAACAGTATCCACAGATTATGCGTACACTGCGAATCCAGATTTCGGCGGTGGGTGGCCGTCGGTCATAAATATCGTCCCCATCAGCGTCACGACTACAATGCCGGTGGGCGCGAGTACAGTGGTTCGCAAAGTCGAGAAAGACTACGACGCCGGCTTCACATTCACTGATGTTTTTGGGAATTTGACGCATGGCGTTTACGGGAAGGTGATCGCAGAGCGTGAGTCCGACTACGGCTCCGGTGCGCCCGGCGTCTTATTACGGACCACCAGCACCCAGTATCTGGCGTTTTCGAATTCCAACTATCTGAGCAACAATCTCCTCGACATCCCTTCACAAACGGCGATTTTCGCGGGAGCGGCCTCGTCGGGAGCGTGTGGTTCAAACGGGGCCATCGCCTGCACCACCTATGGCTATGACGAATACACGTTAGGAAACCCCGGCATTACCGAGCAGCATGACTCTTCGCCGCCAGGGGGAAGCTCTCGCGGAAACCAAACTTCGGTGCATCGCTGGGTCAACACAACCAACACAAATCTGATCAGTTCCAAGTACTACAACAACACCGGCACCGTTTATAAAGCAGTGGATCCGGCGGGCAATGCGACGAACTACACGTACGATCCCGCGTCGCCCAATTACGGCGCCTACCTGACCAAATCGACCAACGCGCTCAACCAGAGCACAAATTACGCCTACGACGCGAACACAGGTCTTCTAAGCATCCTGACCGATGCCAACAATCAGTCAACCCGCTTCCAATACGACGACATGTTCCGCACTACCGAAGTGGACCATCCGGACGGAGGCCAAGTCAACCTGACCTACAATGAAGGTTCTTTCCCCTTCAGCGTGACCAAAAGCGAGAAAATAAGCTCCAGCCCGCTGCTTTACAAAACAGACCAGACCACTGTGGACGGATTGGGCCGGGTTACGCGTACCGACCTTACCTCCGACCCAGTGGATACCGACACCGTGGACATCACCTACGACGCCGACGGACGCAAAGGCACGCAGAGTAATCCGCATCGCTCCACGTCGAGCCCAACCGATGGAATTACCACCTATGCATACGACGCGCTGGGGCGCGTGAAACAGGTAACCAATCCTGATAACACGCATCTCACCAAGACGTACACTGGCCGCGCCGTGTACGTACAGGATGAATCCGGCGTGCAAAAGGCCTTACAGACCGATGGCCTGGGCCGATTGCAGTACGTGTGCGATGGCATCAACGCGGTACAACAGGCGAACAACGCCACGATTTCATCCTGTGGACTGGATGTCTCGGCCAGCGGCTTTCTGGCTACCTACGGTTACGATGTGTTAGGAAATCTGACCGCCGTGAATTTCTCCGGACAAACCCGTTCATTTGTCTATGACAGTCTGTCGCGGATGACGAGTGAAACCAATCCGGAGTCGGGGCTGGTTTCCTATGTCTATGACACGAGCAGCGCGGGCGACATGGCCACGCGCACTGCGCCGAAACCGAATGTGAGCAGCGGCACGGTCACCACAACCTATGACTGGGACGCGTTGCATCGTCTGGTTAGCGAGACCTTCAGCGACGGCTCCTTGCCTGTGATATATACCTATGACCGCTCCAGCAACTGGGGTCTGACCCTGGCGAACACGAAAGGCCGCTTGGTCGAGCAAGAACAGGGGAGCGGACCAACGGCCATTGCAGGGACGACATACAGTTACGACGCCATGGGCCGGACCGCGGATACCTGGTCCTGCCAACCCGACAACTGCGGAGCGACCCCGGGACGGCTGGGGTACAACTACAATTTCATAGGCGAAATCGCCAGCCGGGATGTGGTGGGGGGGCACTATGTCCTCAGCTATGCCTACAACGCCGCCGGGCAGCTGACCGGGATCACCAGCTCCCTTTCGGACACGACGCATCCGGGCACGTTGTATAGCAACGCGATCTACAACGCGTTGGGGGAACTGACGCAGGGGACTTATGGCGACGGAATTGTTCGGACCAACATTTATGACAACCGGGGCCGTTTGACGAACCGCCGCGATGCTCCGACCTACTACGCTTTGTATCTGGGCTATACAGGGAATGGCAGTGTGAACTACTACAACGATTCGACCGCGGGAGACTGGAACTTCACTTATGATGCGTTCAATCGTCTGGCCACGAGTTCGAACCTGAGCAATGGGAATGCCTTCACTTACAGCTACGACCAGTATGGCAACCGTTGGAAACAGGTAGCGACTGCCGGCGGCGGGCCACAACCTCAGTACAGTTTCAATAGCCACAACCAGATTGTGGGATTTACTTATGATGCGGCGGGGAACCTGACCAGCGACGGCAGTTGCAATCCGTGCTGGACGTATGACGATCGCGGGAATCTGATTCAGGGGGAAGGGGCGACGTTCGCTTACGATGGGCTGGGGCGACGAGTGCAGAAGATATCGGGCGGAGTGACGTATGATTTTTTTCTTAATCTCGATGGGACGCCCTGGGATGAGTATCAAGGCACGGTTCATTCGCGGGTAAACGGAGGGTTGTTCACGTATGCGAACAATACGACGTATTTCAATCGTACGGACCATCTGGGGACGCCGCGGGTGACGACGGATTACACAGCGACGATCGTGCGGACGGAGAGCAATCTGCCGTTTGGAGACGGATTCACGGAGACGACGAGTCCGTTCCTGGATTTCGTGGGCTATGCGGGCGGGTTCTGGGACGCAGAGAGCAATGCTGACCATTTTGGAGCGCGAGAATACGGGAAGACGCAAGGGCGGTGGTTGTCGCCGGACCGGGGCCCGGATGGAGTGATGCCGTCCGCCTTGCCGTATGCCGATTTGAATAATCCGCAGAGCCTCAACCTTTACAGCTATGTGCAAAACAATCCGTTGAGCAAGGCCGATCTGGATGGGCACTGCGCCGATCACTACAAGGACGGGACTTGTAAAGTGAATGTGGATCCTGCGACGGGACAAGCAGGCGCAAAAGCTGGCAAGCAACTGGAAGGCGTATTGAACAAGTATGACAAGGCTGTTAACGCTCTAAATAACAAGGACAAGTTCAATATCAAAGACTCGAACGGCAAGATCATTGGGTCAATGACGGGCAAGGAGATCAAGGCTGTTTGGAACGGGACATCATTTGACGTGACGAACAAGAGTTTCAATAACGGCGGTGCGGGCGGCGGAACAGGTGGTACCTGGAACGGGGATTCATTCAAAGGTACTAGCGAGCTGAATCCTATAGCGGTCACGCGCTATGCTGCGGCCGCGTCTGCCCGCAACGAGGCTCAGGACGTCGGACTGAATAGTCTGACATTTCATGAACTAGCCCATGAAACCCACTTTGGAGAGGCATTGACCAATCAATATCCAGTCACGCCTACGATTTCGTGGCCGCGTGAACAAGGCACGAGCTCCGCGGGTCGCAGAATGTCAGAGGCGGTTGGTGCTCCGTTCGACTGTTCTATGACACAAGGAGGCTGCCAGTGACGCGCAATACCCACATGCTCATTCTCATAGTGACGATGCTTTCGGCGGCAGCCGCGCAGTCGGTGTCGGAACACCCGGGGATCAAAGGTAAATTTTCGGCATCGAATGGAGATGTGATCGAGCTGGATACAAAGACCGGAACTCTCGTTACACCACACTCACGAGGTACCGCACTCCAAGATTGCAGCGACAAGTTTCAAGTGTGTCTAACCGACAACCATGGATTTGCGTTCGCCTACTTTCGAAAGTGCAACGATGCGGCATTCGGGGATTATAAGCGCCTCAGGTTTCCTCCAAAAGTCGTATCGGTGCTGCACAACACCGATGTGTGGGTGGTTTTCGATGCTGCTCCCAACTATATGTTCCACTATGCCGATTCTAAGGGCATCGTTGGAATCTATGTTGGGCCGACAGCTTCATTCGATTTTCGTATTGCTTTCCATGATCGGAGTTTTCAGTCGTCTACCCTGGCAGAATTCCGCATTACCGGTTCTGACACCTTGGCTGCGTGCGGCGAGTGACTCTGTTTACCGGCAAGGACCGGGGTGCTGGCCCACCTTTACGTTCGTTATAAACGTGGGAACTACGAAGTCGACGACCACAACTTTTTGGACGGGTGGCCCATTCAAGCCGCACTTTGGCTTGAGTGGGGAAGTTGTCCGGGCGTAAGCTGAGCTTGTGCCTTGGGGACTGACTCGATTTCACCAATCCGGGCAGAGCCACTTTGTGACGTGCTGTCGCTACCAGTGACCTCCGCGAGAACTGCCCCACTCAAGCCAGAAAGAAGTGTCCAGTCCCACGACATGGTTTACAGAGTGTCCCGGGACATCCTTTACAGTTTGGGCTGGGAAGATTGGTCCTGCAACCAGCGCTCAACGATCGTCGAGCGCTGGTTGGCCGGGTCGAGTTCCCGCACTAGCGTCGTGCAGTAGTAGACCAGGACCCGCTGTTCCATGGGGACCAGCCGGATCCGTTCTCCGCTCAGCGCTCGACTGATTAGCCAGTGTTCTCCTTTCAGTTTGATCTTGCCGTCACTGTCCACCTTCAGTACGTGCGACCCAGACGGATATTCCCACGCCGCTGGGTTGGCATCGTAAGCGCGTTCGCTGGGCCGCCAACGCGTCACTGGGGTTTGCATTCCCAGCGCTTCGTGCGGACGCACATGGTTATGCTCCCAGCGAAATTCATCCAACCAATCCTGCAAGTCCGCGCGCCGCGGCCGACGTTGCAAGGCTCGCTGCAACTCTCCGTGAAAGCGCTCCACCTTGCCCTGGGTCTGCGGATGGCGAATCCGTCCCCAGTGCATGGCGATGCCTTGCTTCATCAGCCACAAAGAGAGTTTAGTAAAACCCTGCGGCGATTGCGCGCTCCACCAGGGAATGCCGTGGTCCATCAGCATTCCCTCGGGCACACCGCAAGCGCCGAACGCGCCCTGCAAATGCTCTCGCACCAAGTCTCCGCTCGTGCTCGCCACTTTCTGCAACACCACCACATAACGACTGTGATCGTCCAGCACCGACAGCGGTCCCACTCGCTCGGCCGGACACAGCGGACCTTTGAAATCCATCTGCCACAGTTCGTTGGGCGCAGCGCGCTCGAACCGTTGCAGCGCCAGGTCCGGACCCTCATGATCGTGGACCAAACTGTGTCGCAACAGAATGCGGTGAATCGTGCTTCGCGCCAGCTCCAGGCCACGCTGCCGCAACAACACTTGCAGCTTGCGCGCACCCCAATCCGGATAGCGCTGCCGCAGCCCCACGACTTGTTCTTCCACTTCCGCGGCGGTTCGCTCCGGACTCCGCGCCGGACGCCGGCTGCGTTCGGCAATGCCGGTCAATCCCTGTTGGCGATAACGCGCCAGCCACAAGTAGCCAGTCGGCCGCGAAATCCCGAACTCCTGGCACAAGCCACTCAATGGCTTCTCCCCGCGACTGGCGGCCACCACAAAACTCACCCGCTGTTCTCGCACATCCATCGTTTTCCACGGCATCGTCGCCTCTGCTCCCGCGCTCGCTGCGCTTGCGCCGGAGTGTAAAGGATGTCTGGAGACATTTTGTAAAGGATGTCATGAGACTGAACACAGAAAGAAGGCTTGAATGGGCCACCCGTCCGATATCCGGATCGACGTTAAAGGTTCTTTGAAGGGGGATGACTTATCAGCGACAGTAACGCACGAAGGCTCTCACGCCACAGACCGTATGGACTTTGCCAATTCTTGTGGCGCTACTGGATGTTCTCAGAGCTTAAATCTGACGGGGAGACAATCTGAGCAGAACGCGTATGGGACAGAATACAGGTTCTGGCAATCCGTGGGCCAAGGACAACAACATTCCAGCATTGGCTCGCCCGATCAGATCAATCAGTTCTTGAACCAACATCCCGACATATATCCCAGGAATACCCTGGATAACCTGTTGTTTCCTTCGGACTTGTGAGATGAAAAAAAATAAATTGCTATGGCTTGGTACTTTCTCAGCGGCGATTTGCGCGGTTGCACTCCTTTGTGTTTTGCCCACGATTACCGGACAGTCGCCTCACGAACGTGACGCTTCTATCGTCGTAAAGGAGGCGTTTGCTCCTCAATACCCAAGAGTGGCGCTGGCGGCCCAAGTGCAAGGAACCGTTCGAGTGAAGGCCACAGTTACCCACGACGGTAGCGTTGGGAAGGTAGAGGCTCTTGTGGGGAGCCCAATGCTGGTTCCGCTCGTTCTTGAGGCGGCGAAGAAATGGAAGTTCGAGAGCGGGCGCGAGCAGGCAGTGGAGTTGGAGTTCCAATTCCAAGCTCTCCCCAGTACTGCTCCGAAGGATCAGATCGGATCTGTATACATTCCCCCGTTAGCTATTATTGTTCGCGACCGCGTTCCCGTGATACCCGACAGCGCACATGGCTGAAAAACAGCTGGGGGACGGCGGTGCTGGGGGCTGGCCCACCTTTACGATCTGTGTAAAGGTGGGGGCGTCGAGGTTGGTGGCCACAGTTTTTCTTCGCGCCTGAAGTCAATCAGAAGGGCGAGGCCAGATAAAAGCTTCGACGCAGACTGCATAAGTTCCCAGCTTTGCCAAACCCGCAAAGGTGGGCCAGCCACGATTACTATCGTCTATAACCGCAAGACCTCTCAAGGTACGCTCACAGTAACTGGTCAGAACAAGGGTGATAAGAATCCAACTGTCTTGCTCACAAGCAGCGTAGTTGTGGGAGGTAGTGGGCAGGTGACTCCGACGGGAACTTTCACTGCGACTGTCTGGGAAAAAGATCATGTCTCGACGAAATACGGTTCGGCTGCTAGTACTCCGTACAGTAAGACCGTATTGGGTGGTAATGCCTTCGGCCCTTACCAGTTGCACATGAAGGAACTCGACAGCCTGGGGATATTTATTCACGGAACGATGGGGCCGAGTTGGAGCCCAACAACTTGGGGGAATAGTATTTTTCTCAGTCCGACCTCTCATGGCTGCGTAAGAATGTGCAATGCGGACGACGTCAAGCTTCACGAGATAATGCCTAACCCTAGTGGCAACCAGGTTATCATCAGCGCTCAGCCGGAGCCGGAGAACTAAAATGCGTTTTCGACGTTGGATCATCGTGTTATTTTCAGCTGTGCAGTTGCTGGGAATAGGCTGCTCATGGCTGTGGGAACATCCTCCGTCTGCGGTTAGCTCTGTGTTGTGGGGAACCGCTTTTTTGGCGTTGTTCCCCGGCAATCTTCTTGGTGCCTGGATTGTAGAGAAGCTGTTCTGGCAGAGCCGCCTATCACTGGTGAGCATTGGCATATTCTCAACGGTGCTCTTGGTCGTGATAAACGCGACTATCTGGATAGTAGTCGTGAAGGGCCTAGAGGTGATATATGTTCGTCTCTCTGCGCGATCCGGTATCTCCACACCTCCATCTCCGAAGCCGACACGTTGATAGCAGAATCCTGGTTCTGTCCGCTATTCTGCTGGCAATAGCGGGGTCGGTAAGTGCCAGTAGAGCTACTCCGGGCGAGCAAAAGGCCGACCGAATCGTTATCGTGAAAAGCCAGCGCACGCTGAAGTTGCTGAGCGGCGGCAAGGTCCTGAAAGCTTACAAGGTCGCGCTGGGCGGCAATCCGGTCGGGCCCAAGGTCAAAGCAGGCGACAAAAAAACACCCGAGGGCGATTATGTGATCGACTCAAAGAACGCCAAGAGCCGATTCCATCTCGCTCTTCATATCTCTTACCCAAATGCTTCAGATCGAGAACGAGCGCGCGACCTGGGAGTGAATCCCGGAGGCGATGTGGAGATCCATGGCCTCGAATCGAAATACGCTTGGGTTGGGTCATTACATCGGCAGGTGAACTGGACGGCGGGATGCATAGCGGTGACCAACGCAGAAATCGAAGAAATCTGGCCGCTTGTTCCAGTCGGGATTCCGGTCGAAATACAACCTTGACCTTGGGAA
>Ga0206950_1036_pt1 | contig 36717 bp, 23 predicted proteins | sample Alteio_BWOrgHeat_41_FD_152954 | JGI IMG/M metagenome (GOLD analysis project Ga0206950, IMG submission 152954) | Enriched cells from forest soil in Barre Woods Harvard Forest LTER site, Petersham, Massachusetts, United States -... | ecosystem: Environmental > Terrestrial > Soil > Temperate forest >... | reverse complement strand
GAACAATTTCCAACGCTTTGATTTGATTGGAATTAAGCTTTTCTATTGGGGTTATCCCTACACTCAGCCCCATCTTCCTCAAAATTTTTCCAAAATTAGAGGCGCCTCTTTTTTCGAGAGAATTTAAGATGCGTTGCGCCATCGCATAACGGTCACTTTTTGTTGAAATAGTTGAACCTTCCAGTCTCTCAAGATAGTCATCTACAAAACTTTCCGCATCTTCACTGAGCATCGCCCGATCCGTCGTCAATGCCTTCCCCCTGTCCCCCGTTATCGCCTTGTCTCCATCCTTATTAAGATATTTTTTAATCAAAAAATACCCTGCAAGGATAGCAATGGAAGGTTTTGCCTTTAGGAGATCCCAAAATTTACGTTCGATGTCTTGCATCATTTCTTTCATGGTTTGGGGGGCCGTCGCATATAGAGAATACATGGCCCCTAAGGAATTGAATTTCTGGCCTTGGGCTAATTTTTCTTTAATTTTCTCCCACTCCTGCGGATGGCGCTGGGCCAAGGCTATAAAAAGATTGGGTTGCCGCCTATAATCTTCGTGAAAGTCAGATAAATCATCCAGGCTCTGCCCAAGGATAAATAATTTATGGAATATTCTTTTATTCTCCTCAAACATGGGATTATTTCCCCAGATGCCTGCTAATCCATCCGCCAATGCGCTCACCAAATCTGCACTCTTCATCTCCATATATTTTTGAAGTGTAGGTACATCCGTAGTCAAACCAATCTCTTTTTCAAAGGAATACATTCTGTATGACGATATGATCACTTCTCTTAGGCTAGTGATTACTTTTGATTTATTCTCAGGGGACAAAGGCATGGCACTGATGATTTGTTCTAATTTTCTGGAATTCTCTGCCAAAATCTTGAATCTATTCCTTGTGTCTGCAAAAGACAATACGGAAGAGGGAATGGCTTCTGATTTACTTTCTGTAATTCCTTTTTGTGCGGCGAATTCAACCGGAATATAGGGCAATGTGGCATTGTTCTGCTCTGCTGCAGCAAGGACCTGATTCCAATCATCCTGCGTCAAGTATTCCCCAATCCCTTCTACAACATCATCCGTTAAACTCAGTGTTTGATGAAATAAGAAATAAACTTGGTCGAATTTGATTTGATGGGCCTCTTCGTCATCCAACCCCAATGTTTCAAGCAAGCCATAATAAGAAACAAGCAGGTTCGTCCGCAAATTAATATGAAGCGCTGCCGCCGTTTTTCTATCATCTTCACGGTTCCTATAAATTCTTGCTAAAATTCTTTCGGTACGAAAATTAACATTCATCGCCGCATCCGCCCTCCCTAAACTCCCTTTTATTTTTGTAACATTATCTTCTGGCCTACTCATCTGCGCAGGGTTTAAATTAATGCCGCCATCGGGGTCTATTTTCCAGTTTAAACTATAAAGAACCTTGGAGTTTGGATCTATAAATTGACCATCCTTAACGGTCATATACCGCGAGTCTACCATTTGCATTATCGTTATGTTAGAAGAAACGGAGACCCCTAAAGTATCGTTTGGAAGTGAAGCTTGTCCATTCACAGCTTGTAAAACGATTTCTCTTCTGTGACTGTCACGATTGATCATTTCTTCAGCAGAACGTGTCAATCGTTCAACCATTTGGCCATTCAGAATATTTCTCACTCTCAAGAATTGTTTATTGACTTGTAGACTTCCCTCAATCCAAATATCGTTAGCATGAAATTCCCCATCGTAAACTGAGAACCTCACCATAAGCCCATTCTCATTAGAAAGATGCAAATGTATCCACAATGATCCATCGGGCCCACGCATAATGGTATTGTGAAAAAGACTAATATCTTCATCTTCAGCAACAACATGCCATTGTGGAAATCTTTCTAAATCTTTTAGGATATTTTGTGCTGTTAAACGCGCAATTGTTTCATGAAGCCTATATTCTGCCCCTAGTTTTGCCGCAGGCAATGGGTTGCTCATTGACGCATCATTTCCTGAACTCATCTGTGTTTCTTGACTTTTCCCTGTACCATCCGCCATATTCTTTAACGCCCGATGGACTAAAACATTCATTATGTCCGGAGCAACTTCTTCCATAATTTTTTTGTTATTGCCAGGGAACGAATTAAATCCCCAATTTAGTTCCTGTATTAATATTTCGTTCGATTCATCCAGCCTTAAATCCGGTGTCAAAAATACCGGATCACCATATTCCCTTTCTATGGCAGCGTAGACTTTCTCCATAAACGGCTGGGTCTTTGCTTGCAATACCCCAACGACTTCTTTCCCTAAAAAACTTTCAACAATCGGGTCATCCCATGAAAACCAACCCTTCTTTTGAGGATATTCTAATAGAACAAATATTTTGACTTTCACATGACCATCAATATCTTTATAGGTATATGGTCTAAACTCCCAATTGCGTTCAATAGCTTTCTGGATAATAACATTTTGTGGATTAATATTACCTTTTAGTATTTGTATAATGCCTCGATTCAATATCCGGTACGTATAACTAGCTGCCCTTTGAATATCTGAATCTTTTTTAAAATAAAATTCCTTGATACCAGTACCTTGCCTTTCAAGAGTGGTTTTAACAAAAACTTTATTTATTCCTTTATTTACAAACTCATCGAATATGATATTCATAATGTCAGAAATGGATAAACTTTGATTACGTTCTAAACCTATTGTTTGAGGGGCGTTGATACCGTTTCTCTTAAAAAAATGATACTGAAGGAATTTATCAACCATAAGTTCCTGAGTTTTTGTCGGAACAATCCGGCCTTCCTGATAACGGCCTTCTATTTTTGATCTTTCTGCACCTATATCCATCGGAGATTTGTAAATATCCCTATTAATAGCGACGTTCAGTTTTAATGGTTTCTTGAATGTGGCATAAACCACTTGTCCGTCTTCACAAATGAACCCTGAATTAACATAAACTGATGTTTTATCGGGGTTAGCCTCAATATCAGCACCTGTAAATGACAAAAAATGAGCATCTTTTCTTTTGTTTGCCTCATTTATTAGAAAATTCTTCATAAAAGGAGGTAAAGCTGAATACTCGAAGCCGATGACAGGAGCCCCATCATTCCACTCTACATTTTCTTTAATAACAGGAAATACACCAAAGTCCCACAAATAAACAGATAACATATGGATCTGGAGATTGAGCTTAGCTGGATCGTTACGGATTGAATCAAATAATCTACGATCGGCTCCTTTATTCATTATAAATTTTAATAATTCATCTGTAGCTTGCTTAAAAAAAGGTCTCAGCTAAAATTTGATTGGATTCTCGAAAAAAACAAATATCCGGTATTGATTGCTTTATTGACTCTTACTATATTCTGCACACTAATCTTATATGGTTGACGTAAAGCAATGAGTCCCCATGAAGGGCGCACAACAAAACTTAGCTTCCCCATAATATTCCGCCCATACAAAATGTCATGAATACGGCTCAATGCTTTCTGTACCCGTATCTCGTCAGTGGACATGGCATAATCGGGATTAACGTTAGCTAATACATCGATGACTTGAGCTTTATCAATACTGATCATCTGTGCAGAATCAATTTGCTTGGGGCCAACCATTGCCAGGTCTTCGCCAATTTGATATTTAGCTTCTACCCCACCGGAAAAATATTTCCTTGGGTATATTCCCTGTTCCTGGCTTGGCAACTCGGGGTTTGAAACTGTATCTTCTTTTATGTAATTAAAAACTCCCTTTTTAAAAGCTTTCAAATACTGCTGATAAATCCTGTCCTTGTCCTGGGCGGAAACATTGACTCCGGTGATTTTATTTTGATTGGAATAAACTTTATTAAGAATGCTGTCTTTGATTTTTTTCTTGTACCAGGTGGCTAGGATGAGGGAATAGAAGACTTGGCGCAATTGGGCGAAGTTTTTGCCGGAGTTGACTTCTTTGGTGAGGGCGGGGATGAGGATTTGGCGGATGATTTGGGTGCCGATGGTGTTTATATTATCAGAACTCCCCCTATCCCCCCTCTTTATGAAAAAGAGGGGGGAGGTTGTGTTTTTGGATTGATAGGTAGTCTTGTTCTAACATGACCTTCAAGTGATTTTCCAATACAAATGCTACTCCTCCGTTTTCGTAGACGACGGCTTTCTCGGGGACGATCCAGACTTTGTTGAAAGTGTTGATTGGAATATTTGTTGTTCCGTATTTTGACTGGGCTTGGGCATAAACCTTGGACCAGAACTCTTTGCCTAATTGACTTTCAGGATAGATCAAGGATGCGGTGATTTGTTTTAAAAGATAGTCTTGGGCCAAAAGGTCACGGCCCATTTCGGTTTGGCCGAATTCTTGGGGCGCTATACGATCTTTCTCATATGGGGATAGATTGACCCAAAGGTCTTTTTCAGGGATGGTCAATGAAGCGAGGAAATACTTGATTAACTTAGAGGATTCTTGTTTTAGCTCTTCTTGGCTTAAACTAGTGTCACCACGATCAACGAAAAAATGAAACCTGAAAGGTTTCTTAGGGTCTAATTTAATGCCTTTAAGCACCACAGGGCTAAAGCTAGGGCTTAAAGCCACCATCTGGCCGGGAACGGGCAAAAAGAAGCCTTCCTGGGCATGAACTGGAGGAGGCCCAAAGGTATTGAGCAAAAAGGCAAAAATTAGCCCTAGGGCTATATTAGCTCTTAAATTTAGATACTTTTGCATATAGCCAAAGGATACTATATATCTGGTCTATCTGCCAGTTTTTGTTGGGTTCGGAGGGGTTCGGAGGGTACTCTTTATACAAATTGAACTTTAAGATGTTTACCAAGCGCCCGGGCGGTTTTCTCTAAGGTCAACAGCGTAACAGATACATTGTTAGGGTCAAGTAACCGATCCAGCTGGATCCTGCTTTTGATTTTCATGCGCTCGGTCATGGTTTTCTTACTAAGATGATTCTTTTTCATAAGTTGCTGAACCTGAAATGCAATAACCCTCTTTGTGGCGGTCGCAGTTGTTTCTTCCAACATACCCTCTTGCTTTAAGAAATCATCGAAGCTACTTCCAATATGTTTGTTTTTCATAATATTATCCTCTCTTAATTTCGTGCATGCGTCTTTGTGCCAATTCTAAATCTTCTGTGGGTATCCTCTGACTTTTCTTGATAAATCCATGCAACAAAACAATTTGATTTTCATAAACTGTAAATATTACTCGAGAAATTTTATTTGTCAATTTAGTTCTAACTTCCCAAAGATCCCGTTCCAATGAACGTAGCCACTCTCTAACAGGCTCGTGGCCTGCCATTGTTATATAAAAAGTTACTTGTAAGGGCTCAGTTCTTTCCATCAGCTATTTAAAGTGTACCATTTTTGGTACCATATGCAAGTTAAATTTGTTAACGGGCTTCAGATTCTGCGTTTGGATAAAGATTTGATGACGATTGAGGAAGTGACGGTCATATTGATTGGGGTTGAGGCCACCACATTGTTGCTATTATCGAAGGCATAGGCTGTGAGGTTGTAATTGCCTGCAGGTGCGTTTGTCCAGGTGAAGGAATACGGGTTTGTTGTTGATGTTCCGATGAAAATGGGGCCATTGTAAAAGGCCACCTGCCGGATAGTGCCGAAGCTTTCAGTGGCCGTGGCCTTCAGGGTGATATTGGCCGGCGCGGTTGTTGAAGAGCTGCTCGTTGTGAAAGTGATGGTTGGCAGGCCGTGGATATTAAAGGATACGGGTGTTGAAACGGTTGCATTGTTATGCGTGTCATAGGCTTTGGTTGTTACAGAATAATTCCCTGGTGTGGCATTATTCCAAATAAAAACAAAATCACTATAGGGGCCTTCTTGGGTGGATACGGTGGTCGTGCCAATCAAGGTTGCTCCGTTATAGAACTCTACCTTGCTGACATTCCCTCCGGGTTCGGAGGTGAACGCTGACAAATACACCGACGCAGGTGCTGTGTAGGCAAAGCTATTGGCATTTAAGATGACTGTTGGGGCTATTGAAGGATAAACGGTGATGGAAACGGCGGAAGACGTGGCCATCGCGGTACTGATGTCTGTTGCAACAGCGGTTAAGCTGTAGGTCCCTGTGGGCACATTGCTCCAGGTAAAACTATAGGTACTGCCTCCGCTACTGGTGGGGGTGCTGGCTGTCCCTAATAATGTTGTGCCGCTGTAAAATGAAACTTGACTTATGCTTCCATTAGTAGAACTGGCATTGGCGCTCAAGGTAATGCTGGCCCCTGAAGCCCAAGACGAATTATTTGCAGGCGATGTTAAATTCACCATGGGCAAGGCCGCGGCTTTGACCGTGACGGAAAGCGGCGTCGATATGGCCACATGATTACTGTTATCAAAAGCTTCGGCGGTCAGGTTATAATTACCTACCGGCACGTTCGTCCAAACATAGCTAAAAGGACTGCCTGTCCCGCCAGCGGCGGGGGTGGTTGATAGGCCAAGCAAGGTTGACCCATTATAAAACGCCACTTCCCTGATCGTGCCAAAGGGTTCCGTCGCAACAGCATTGAGGCTGATGTTTGCAGGTACTGTAGCGACGGACGTAGTGCTTGTTAACGTGACGGTTGGCAAGCCGTTGATTGTAAAGCCGGCCGGAGTGGACTCCATCACATTATTATTGCTATCATAGGCCTTGGCGGTGACATTATAGTTTCCGGGATTCGGGTTGTTCCAAATATAAACAAAATCTTTGTAGGCCCCGGCAGGGATTGATGTCGTGGACGTAGAAATCAAGCTCGATCCATTATAAAATTCCACCTTAGTGACATTGCCGCCGGTATCTGAAACAAAAGCTGACAGATACACCGACGCAGGCGCTGTGTAGGTAAAGCTGTTGGAATCTAGAATCACATTGAGCACATTGGGCTTAAAAACAGCGGCAATGGTATGTGATACGACAATATCCGTGAAGGTATAGCTAAAATTGTTATTTGAAGCTGGTGGAACGACGACAGGATTGCCATCGACAACGACCTGACCGATGACATAGCCCGTGCTTGATGCAATATTGAACGTTTGATTGGACCCCACATTCACACTCACGGCCCCTAAGGGGCTGATTGTACCGCCCAAGCCGGCGCTGGCGGTGATCTGCACGGATAAGACCGGATAGGCGTAATTACTGGTTTGCCAAGCACCATTGATAAGAGAACCTAATTGCACATAAATAGTCTTGCCTGATAAAGGAATGCCGGACACGGTCACTGAATTTGACGTCAATCCCGAATTTGAATAAATATCCTTAGCCCCGGGTGTGGTGCCGGCAAAAATTTCATATTGCGTGACTCCCCGGCCCTGGCTCCAGGTGAATGTAACATTGCTCGAGGTTAACATTGTGCCATTGACCGGTGAAGCCATATAAGATGGCAGTGGGGCATTATTGATGGCATTCAGGAATTTTCCCTGCAAGGCGCTGTAGGCTGCTCGTGGCGTCATGGTGTCAATCTGGGTTTCCGGCGCGGCATTGGACGTGGACATCAGTCCCCACCATTCTTCATTAAAGTAATGGTCCGGCGTCGATGCGTAGAAACTTCCCCACGAGCTGCCTGGGCCGAAGCCGAAATTCAAATGGTTCCAATGGCAATAGATGTCCGCCATCCCCGGATCCGCCGGGTATGGTGTTTCATCAATATAAGGTAGATTGCTGCAAATCCAATCATAGGGCTTCCACCATTCATCCGAATATTCCATGACAGAAGCACCAATAGCAATGTCTCCATTGCCCGCGATTTCATCCCACAAGGCCCCGTCCCAGGCCGCTTGGTCAACCTGGTCCTGCGTACCGGCGGGATTGTTGGGGTCACATTGAGCGCTGTTGGTGGTGTCACAGGATTGCCAGGCATCAATGCCGTATTCAGAAATCCACAGGGGTTTCGCGGACAATGATTTGTATTTCACAAAAAAATCTTTAAACGATTGGCCGGGATAAGCATTAATCCCCCATATGTCGACGCTTGACAGGGAATTATCATCAGCGCCGGCATTGGGGTCCCCGATATATTGCAGGACGCCGCTAAAACCATTATCAATGGCCACGGGATGATAGTTGGCGCCTTCGATTTGATGGGCGGCTTGGGCCATTTGATTGGCCAGGGAATACCAAGCCTTGATTTGGGTGGGGTTGCCAGGATCCAGGGAAAGGTCGTTTTCATTGCCAATGACCCAAAAAAGGATCTCCGGCCGGTTTTTAAAAGAAGTGACATAATTTTTAAACCGGGTCAGGAGATCATTCCTGATATAGGCATTGGTGATATCAAAGGGCGCATCAAGGCCCGGGTCGCTGCTGTCCGCATTATACGTGTTGAGATTGTAGGTACAGGGAGTGCTGGAACAGTTTAAATAACCAAAAGCCCCCACATAGAAACCTGCAATCACTTTCAAATTATATTGATTGGCGCTTGTCAGGGTTGTGGACGTAATCATCGTCGGTAAGCGACCGCAGGATGAAGAAGGATTGTCTGCATTTTGGGCTTTTTGCAGAATGCCTAAAATAATGCCGTATTCTCCGGGATCAATAAATTGGGCTTGCATGGCATTCAAGACGGCGGCAGAGCTTAAATTAGCAATGACCAGGCCGTTCATATCCAGGTCGTTATTTTGCTGCAACCAGGAAAAGATATTGTCCCCATACGTAGGGGCTTGGGTTGGAAAGGCATTTTCAAAAGTGACTGCTGAAACACCGCATTCTAAATTATCACTCCCGCTCCAGATACGGACGGTATTGGCATTCATTTGCTTTAATAAGGAAAAATCACGGTTTAATATGGCCGGGTCTGATAAAAAATTATTGGGCAGTTTATTAGGATTAGGATCGGCCTGGCTTATATAATAGCCCCAATCACTGGAATAGCGGCCAATAGGTGTGGGGCTGTAGCCTACACCTCGAATAAGATAGGGTTGGTAATTGCCATTACCGGTAAAATCAGTGACTAATTGGCGGCCTTGGACTTTGACATAGGGATTGCTGGGAGTCAGGGCAAAGGAGAGAGAATTCAAAAAGAATAAAGAAAAGGCACAAAAGATTATGGCGATGATTAAGTGGTGACTGGTTTTTTTCATGGTTCTGCCTTCTTTAATTTAGAGTTAATATTACCATAAATTAGAAAAAACTAATATAAATAATTTTTGGGGGCGCTGGTAACTGGAAAATTAATATTTGATACTGGATTCCCGCCACCGCCTTTGGCGGGGCAGGCGGGAATGACATCGTGTTAGTTGTCAGGTATTTGGTTTAAGATGTCTTTAAAGTAATAATAGGCCTTGCGCAAATGTCTTTGGAAGGGGGAATTTTTTCCCTGGCCCTGCCCTGCGATCCCATACCACTCTTCATGGAGATATCCGTCGGGAGACTGCCCCATTTCCTGGTGGAGGGTTGATTGTTGGTCCTCAGGATCATGAGGTGCCTTCCACCATTCATCCAAATATTCAAAAATCATGCCTCCGATGACATTGCCAACGCCGGGGCCTCCTGGTTTATTATAAATAATGTCGCGAAGATTGCCTTTTAGGTATTTTAACTGCCTGTCCTCATCCGGCCCTTTACCTTCCGCGTAGGCATCACAGCCGTACTCTGTGATTAATACAGGCAGATCAAGCCGTCTTTGCGCATCAACAAAGAGCGCCCCAAACCCTTCCATCCCCCGGTAAGAATTCACCCCCAATATATCAATGGCAGGGGCATATTTTTTATAGTCATCGATGAGCCCTAATTCCAGGTTTCCCACAGCAACGGGGTGATTGGGATCAAGGTCATGGATCATGCTTGCCAGCTCATTGATGAATTTGGCATAAGCCACCGGTTGGGATGCCGCATTCGTCCGGCTGGCATTGACCCCTAAATAATCCGTGGGAAGATTGTTTTCATTGCCCAGGACCCACATCAGGACAAAGGGTTCGTCTTTTAAATCTAAGACCTTTTGCCTCACCACTTCCTTCATCCTGGCGCGTTGTTGGGGATCGGTATAATCAGTGCCCTTGTCCCAGGAAGCTCCCGAGCCTAAAGTATAGGCCCCCAAATAATCACCGATGATCGCTTTGATCCCAAAACGCTTGTACATATCACGCAACAGGGGTTTATTGATTAATTTTGGGTCATAGCGGTCAATGGGATGATTGGGGGCATATAGGCGGATGGTATTGATCCCCATCTCTTTAAGTAATTCAAAGTCCCCGATAGGTCTATGTTGGTGTTCTATGGCATGATTATCCACCCATGCCTCATAGGGAGCATCGATAAGGCCATCATGGTCCTTGTCCCTGAACATCCATCTGTCTGCAAAATTCGGATCATTGTCGGGCCCAATACCCACCTCAGTTGGCGTGTAGGTGATCCCTTTGACAAAATAGGGCTTCCCATCAACCAAAAGCTGCCAATGACCATTGGCATATTTAACCAGCTTCACCTGGCCTGACCCTCGTGTTTCAACTATTTTTAAGGAATCCAACCGGGGCATTTCTTTAATTTTATCTTGGGAAGCCTTGCGGATGATTTTTCCTGGGTTAACTTTAATAATATCATTGCTAAGATCCGTATCTTCCCCATTTTGGATTTCAAAAGAAGCGCCTTGAAGTGCGCAATCAAGCCCGGGATAGTCCCGGCATAAATGCTCAATGGAACTGATGGCTGTAGGCGCGATGTACCAGACAAAGGAATGGTCCGAGGCCCAGGCCGCTGAGTGGGGAAAATAAACAATGGCCGAATAATAGACCTTGATGGCCTGGGACAAAAGGCCGGCATTTTCCAGGACTTTTCCAATATAAAACAACTTAACCCCTGGATCTTCCTTGGCTTGGGTCCATAGATAAAAGGCTTTTTGATAATCAGTTGAATGCACATAGTCCCAGGGGGAGACTCCAAGCAATCCTTGTTTGTTTAGTTTCTGGTAGGGGGGATCCCGGAAAACATCGGTATTCGGATAAACACCTTCGCCAACTGCTTTTTTCAGGGCCTCTGCATTTCTAATGGCAAAGCGGTAATTTGTTTGACCTAAATTTTGGAATTCTCCATATTGGCTATAATCCAAGAAAATGGATTGGCCGGGGTATTTCAATTTAAAAGCTGGTTTGGGCAAAGGAGTGCCTTCAAAAAATTTCTTCCAAAAATGATCCGTACGGAGAGTATTTTTATCTTGCGCTCTTAATAAGGAAGGGGAAAGCACGCAATTGACTATAAAGAAGACAAGGACTAGAAGAAGACATTTCTTTTGACCGGCTGCGGCAAGAGATTTTTGGGTCATTTTGTCCTCCTGGGAAGATAAATGTAAACCTTTACATTATGCGTATAAAAAAATTGATCGATTAAGACCAATGGGAATTTCGATAATGTAAACGATTACAGTTAAAGTATAGCACGTAGTAAAAAAAATGCAAGTTAAAAAATATACCCTTCATATTTTTTGCCGTCAGAAGCCTCTAATTTCAGGTCGTGACAAAATGTCACGACCTCACTTCCTTCTTCCTTCAAACGCTGTTTCAATTTTCTCCAATATGCACCGGAATCAGGACTATCTGTCAAAACAGAACAGACATCAACTACTGAAAACCACCATTCGTTCTTAACCAAAATACGCCGAATATTTCTGCCTTTAAAAACAGCTATTTTTGTAATTTCTGCAGACATTTTATTCTCCTTCTTTTAAATAATGTCTGGTTGCCTTACTAGAAGGTATAATGGCTTTTGACTTTCCGAATATAGATTGTGGGTTTCTTCACGTGATTTTTCAAATCTGAAAGTCTTCTAAAACCATACTTCCTGGTAAAACGGTTAATTTCATAGAGGAGCTCGAGCTTCCTTTTGGAAGAAATACTCATATGCCGTTTTAAACGCTCTTTTTCATTTTCCCATCCAAAGTCGATCATCGCACACCCTTTAAATCGCAGCTTCAACTTTAAAAATATCTACAATTTCGACGCTCATAAGTGAATTCTACCCTAGGATGGCCGAGCAAGCTAGGGAATATTTCTTCCCTTAAGTATTTATTTGAACCAGTTGAAAAAACAGGTAGGAAAAATTACGCTTTGGCTAGTTGTACTTCTTGTTTAGGCGCGTTAATCCCCAATAATTGAAAAGGGCTCGTGATGCGGGTCATGCTTTCAATCTTAAATGAAAAGCCTTCAAAACCTGCCTGTTCCAGTTGGCTTAGCTGGGCGGGATCGAATTGGACGTTGACTGTCTTGCCAGGCGCAAGGACGTTGATGCGGTAATGCTACTCTAAAAAATCCTTTTACTTCTTTCACTGAAACTTAATAAACATCGTTTTTACATTGAACAGTCTAAAACACTGCTATAAGTATGGAGCAACCGTGTAGAACCGAGGAGAAGCAATGAAAAATGGTAAAAACATTTGAAATTGAAATATTTAATTCTTGAGAACTCTGCAGTAGGTATTATATTGAAGATACCGAATGAATGGATCAGCTGTCAGCTATGCCAAGCCAGGCTGGAAGGTTTTTAAGCGACTGGATTTTGACATTACCCACTGTAAAACCGGAGGCATTTTGCAATTGAGCAAGCTGGGCCGCGTCTATGTGAAGTTTGACTCGTACGCCACTATTTTGATTTAATAAACCATCATTGACTTTTGACAAATCGATACCACCTGTGTGAGTCAATTGAGCTCGATCAATATGCCTACTCACCCACCTAGAAGGTGTTTTCAAAATAAGTTGAAATAATAAATTAGATTCATTCTGAGGATAGATCCATGATTCTGTTTCTTCAGCACCTATTAATTTAGCAACTTTTACCCCAACAATTCTTTTTTCACCACTGACTAATTCATTCAAATCTTCTTCACTGGTGATACGGCTCTGCACTGATCGAAATCTTTTCGGGTCAACGACGACTCTCAATGTAGATGTTTGTTTTGTTCCATCCGAATCGATCAATGTAGCATCGAGTTCATACCTAAGTTGTTCTATAAATCCTATATTCTTTAATCCATCGAGGAATACCCCTGCAGAGTATAATACCCTCTTCCCGTTTTCTAATTTCTGCCATAACATAGGTGATGCCCCATCAGAAATATTCCTTCCTCTATTTTTATACTCCAAAAGACTCCTTTCAAATGCTTCCATAGGCATAATATTGGGACGTAAGCTACTATTCGCATTATGCGTAAACCTTTCACCTTCAGCATTCTTAACCTTTCCTTTTCTCTGAATAGCCATAACTCCAGGTGTAACACTGAGCACTCAATCAAGCTCGTTAGCTTTTTCTCTATCTTGCCAATCCATATTGAAAGATCCTGATATTCCAGCAGCATAATCTACCCCATATGTCGGAGTACTACCGACGAGGATATTGGCTTTATATCCAATATCCCTTAGCTGTTTAACAATCCATCCAGCACTCAATTGGCAATCATATCCGATCCAATCTTTCTTATAAAGATATAAGGCTGCAGGGAACAATCGCTTAACTTCTACTAATCTTGATCCTGGATCAATAAGATCTTTTGCCCATCCATAATTGTTTTCAGGAAACTTTTCTTGAGCCTGCTTTAAAATAATTTTAATCTTCCGTTCATCTTCTTTCGTATACATTGCTGCATCTTCAATAGGCTGGTGAAGATTTCTTCGTTGATTGGCATGGGTGACAATATCACTTAATCTTCTCTGACTGTCGAGCACTTTGACGGGAATACTTTCAGAGGGAGTACCAGGCACCCCTCGTATCCTCTCCGGGACTATTGTTAAAAAGACAAAAAGTACAGCCAGCCTTTGTTTTGATGACTTCAATAATGAAACCATCGCAGTACTTAGCGTTTTTTGATTAACCACGGTCATCGCACCATTAATTGAAAATTGCTCTGCGCTAAACCCTCCTGAGAAATACTTCCTTGGAATTTGTTTCTTACCAATGTCTTCTTTAATATAATTGAATACACCCTTTTTAAACGCCCATAAATATCTCTGGTAAATTCTGTCTTTCTCTTCGGAGTCACCAATATTAACACCAGCCACCTTGTTCTTGTTTACGTATACTTGCCCTAAGATACTGTCTTTTATTTTATTTTTATACCATGTGGCAAGGATAAGAGAGTTGTATATTTGACGAAGATGGCTAAAATTTTTATTTTCGTTCACCTCCTTGCTTAATTCAGGAATGACCACCTCTCGGAGAATTTGACTTCCTATTTGATTAGTATCTTTAAAGTGCGCTTTATGTGATTGAATACCCTTATGTTTCTCTAGAGAAAGGTAATCTTGCTCTAACATTACCTTTAATTTTGATTCAACTACATACGCAGTCCCTTCGGTCGAGTCCTCGTAAACAATTGCTTTTTCAGGAACTATCCAAACCTTATTGAATGCATTGACTGGAATATTAGTTGTGCCAAATTTTTTCTTGGCTTCTTCATAAATGCGTTTCCAGAATTTCTTGCCTATCGAATCATCCGGATAAATCAATGAAGCAGTTATTTGCTTGAGCATGTAATCCTCTGCCAATAAATCACGACCCATCTCTGTCAACCCAAAGGACTGCGGGATGATACGGTCTTTTTCGTAGGGTGAGAGATTGACCCATAAATCTTTTTCAGGGATGGTCAATGAGGCAAGAAAATATTTAATCAGCTTGGCAGATTCATCCTTAAGCTGATCATTGCGCAATTGACTGTCACCTTTATCAAGAATGAAATCAAATTTAAAAGGATTGTCAGGATAAACTTTGATACCTTTTAATATCGGAGGGTTAAATGCGGGGCTTAGATGAACCATAACCCCAGGCGCAGGCAGATGGTAATCTTGGGCTTGAGCCATAGGCCCGTCCCCAAACGTGTTGACTAAAAAGGCTATTAAAATGCCTATATGGGGCCATGGGGGCTTCATACTATAAAGCATATCCTATAAATACTGTAGAAACAAGGGCTGGTGATTTTCGTGCGTGGGAAAATTCTACCAACAAAAAAGCAAACCTAAAAGAAAGCCAATTTGGAAAACAGATGAAGAGAAAAAAAAGACGTAATTTCTTCGAGAAAATGAAGTTACATCGGTGATTTATCACTGGCTACTTCGACTTTGAACAGTTGTTTTCTGCCTGAGAAGCAGACTCAGATTTACACAGGAAAAAGTACTAATTATGATCCAAACCATTCCGAAAAGGGCTATCAATTTAGGCGCTGATAACCTCGAAATGGGTCACAATATTTCGCCATGCAGATGTTGATTAATTTCTTGGAGAGATGCAGTTTCAATAATAGCTGTTAAATGACGGGTCACCTTGACCTCTTACGCAAAGACTAAGCGACCCCTTGGCTGTGGAATAGGACGGCCTAATTGCTTGGCAGTATCAATCCATTGCTGGGCAACAATTCCGATATTCTTAAGGGCTTGGGCATAGGTCGCCCCATCAGCCATGCAACCTGGCAATTCAGGGATTTCCACGATAAAAGCTTTGTCTTCCTGGCTCCAATAAATAATGAGTTCATATTTTAATTTGCCCATGGCCTATACCTCCATCTTATATTTCAAAATTATACCCCGCACCTGTTTGACTTGGTACGATTTGGCCTTGCTGCCTTTTGATTGAATATTGATAATCTCTTCAACATTGTCCTGCGTAAATATATGATGACTACCTCTAATTCTTTCCTGAAAACCCAACCTTTTGAGCAATTGGCATAAAGCATTAAATGAAATGTTAACATCGCTGGTACCAGACAAAACCTCTTTTAAAATTTTCACTATCCTACTCATATATCAAACTATACCCTTGTTAGTTCTAAACCTGCTTTAAGCTTACCATATCTATACTATACCGGCAATATAATCCATTCGGTCATTTGGGCTAGACTTTTGCTAACATTTCCGGTTCTTTGGCAGGAGTATTGATACCCAATAATTGAAACGGGCTCGTGATGCGGGTCATGCTTTCAATCTTAAATGAAAACCCTTCAAAACCTCCCTGTTCCAGTTGGTTTAGTTGGGCGGGGTCGAATTGGACGTTGACTATCTTGCCTTTGCGTAGGACGTTGATTTGGTTGAGGTCGATACCGCCTTTTATTTGATTCCCAAATGAATCATACCGAGTAACTGTTGTAACTGGAACATTTTGATTACCAAGGTGCATGTTGCTAGAACTTAAACTGGATCTAAATACATTGGTCTTTGCAGGAACAGCATTAGTGCCTCCTGAAGGAGCTTTTGTCTTGGAACCGGACACTTCAATCCCCAAATTTTTCTTCATCTCCGGTGAAAGCGAATCAATCTCTTTTTGGGTCAAAGGAGTGCGGATACCTGATTGGTCAATGCTAAAAGTTCCGGAAGCAAAACCTTTGTCTTCATCTAAATCAGTCTCTAGCAATTGATTTCCCTGTATTGCAAACCCTTCAACAAAATTTATAACCATCTGATGGCCTCCTACCGAAACCGGTAATGCTCCCCAGCTATCAGGAGTAAAGAAAACAATGCCAGGCCTCTCAGCCTTAGACGGCATTGCATCAATATGCCTATCAATGTCATCCCGAGGCATCACCTTGGCCAAAGTATCAACGGGTAGGCCGTTTATTTTTTGGACCTGCATATTATCTACAATGCCCGCATGCTCGTTAAAACTTCCAATTATTTGAACGAGGCCCTGGGTTGTTCTAAGAACAAGATCATGACCATTCAAGTACAATAGATTACTGCTAACTTTAAAATTATTTCCGTTAAGGGAAGACTGAACATATATAAGCGCTGTTCCATTTAGTTCCATATCAATAGTTCCCCCATCCCGATATAAATCACCCTTCAAAGCACCAAAAACTTCTGGTGAACGACTTTTTAACCGATCCATACCAAAATACAACAAATCTGCCGCTTTCCTGGCCTTGGAATAAGAATCAACGTGTAAAATTTTATTTACATCAAATCCCCCATTAGCGTTAACAGTATTGGTTGTTTCATTTGTCCCTTGGGCTGCTGCTTGTAAAGATGAAAGCGCCAATGATCCAGAAAGAAGCCCTGTTGCTAATTTGTGACTTTTCATAGCCGTATCAGTTAACTTTTCACCATACTTTTCATACATTTGTATGTATTTTTTTAATTGCCCCCGCTCAGATGAATTTAAATTTATACTCCAATCATTATAGGTTCCATTTAACTCTGAAGACTTTAGCGTGAGGGTGAGATTTACCTTTTTGAATAATCCACCACCCGCTGGACGACCTTTAAGTCTAAAGGAAAGTTGTTGTGTCGCTTTACTGTTTAGACCGGCTACTTCTGATTCTATACCGGGAGATAGTGTGAATTTCTTTCCGTTATATCGGATTTCAACTTCAGGAATAAAGTGCCTGAAAACACGTCCATCCATAATACTATCAACGCCATGAGCACCGCTTTCGATAACCTTCATCGCATCATCTTGCTCGGGGGTTTCGGACAGGTCAGGGTCTTTGCTTAAGACTGTTTCGAAACTTGGTAAATGTAGGATTGGACCATGCTTTTCATTCAAAACATTCTGCGCAATAACATACCCTACTCGTGCTGCAAGCTTTACTATTTCTTGAGGTTGAATTGTTCTGTTTGAAGATATTATATCCATAGAATCAATATTCATAGAATCTACATCCATACTTCTTTTTATGCCTATCATTAAACCTGTTCTTCTATCAATAACAGCATTTTGTGAAATTAACCTCTGCGGAGTAAATTGCACTATAAGAGGTGATTCCACATTTACATTGACTTCATGCCCCTCCACAATTTCACCTATAAATAATTTAAGGTGCCTATGCATATATAATAAAAGGAAGTTCTTAAAGTCCCTGTTTACAAAACTTGTAAGCTCCCGGCCACTATTATCCAATACAATAATTTGGTCTTTTCTGAATGTATACGCGTAATAGCCTATCGATAATCCTATACGATTATCCGTAATAAATTTCTCCGCATCGTCCAGACTAAATCTTTTGATAATCCCCTTCTGGCTTAAAAATGCGTTTTCAGCCAGTAGTTTTTTGTCATTGTCTGTCATTTGAGGTTGACCTTTATCAAATAAAGCACCACCAAAGGTGCCACCCTTTAACTCTATAACTTCAGATCGACTAATGGGTGGGGAATTTCGTATAAAATCATATAAGTTAGTGACAGGGAAATCTGTTAAATGAACTTTCGAAAAAACAGTTTTCCCTATTTTTGTTGATTCACCCCATAAAACAGCCTCCGCACCTTGCCATTCCTGTTTTATTGAACGCATCTGCGCTATACGAACCCTTAAGTTTGATTGATAATCCTTAATTTTCTGGGGGTCGGTATTCTCTTCCTGAAATATCTCACCAGCCCTATCAGATAAAGCTGATAGTTTCGCCTCTACCAATGGTTGATATTTATTTAAGAGAAGATCCAGGGCTATTTGTAGAATGGGCTGAGATTCTCTACTTTTATATTCTTGAATGACTTTTCTTATAAAACCTGGCTGATCAGGCCTGGATTCAATTGACGAGAAAACAGAACTTAGAGGGATCAATTCTTCGGGGTGAACCTTTATCATTTCTTGTAGATGGTGAAAAAATATTCTTAACTGAGTTAATTCTTCTCTTGGCATCATTGGATCCGGCGCTAATAACACCTGCCAAATCCCAAACTCTCCTTTTAATTCGTCGTGTCTCTCTAAAATCCGCGCGATTTCCGCAAACTGCTCGACTAATGCTTTCCTGGCTATTTTCAAGATAAATTTATGAGCGGGAGTGATCTGGGACCAAATAACTTCAGACGTGGCCTGATACTTTAAATAATCTAAAACTTTATCTTGATCTAAAGCATCTTCAGCGGGTATTAAAATCAAAGCATCAATCTTAGAAATAACTTCAAAAAGTTTATTTTTATTTTCTGGTTTGGTGGCATCAAATATAGCTTCATACATCATTCTTAGGCCAGCATCATTGGATGAAGCTCTTTTAAGATTTTCCGCGATTTTTTGGTATATTTCTTCAGGATTTATCCGATGGTCGTGATATACCACGCTTGTTCCAAAAGATTGGGTGAAAATATTAATAACAGACATTGGGACAACATACCCATGGTCTCCAATTTTACGAAAGATTTTTTCAAAGGTAAGCATCGCCTCATCCATAGCGGAGGCCACTTGCATTAGCAACGGTACGGCTACTTTGGCTGCGGCCTTCTTTTGTTGATAATCAGTTAATCCCCTGAAAGTACCTGGGGTAAAATGATTGGCATGATCAACAATAAGATAAATAATTTCCAAAAAAGGCTGTGACGTAGGGGGTAAATTTAGAAATATTCCCCCTGAATAATGGTTGGCAATGGCCCTAACTAATTCTGAATCAGTACCGAGGCCATTAATTTGACTTGCCCATCTTTCAATCCTGGTTTTATCAAACAACATCGCCGTATCTGGAGTTTGTTTTTTCTGTGGATTATGCGCCATGATAGTAAGAGTCTGGGGTGAAGCATTACTGAGCGTTGTGGGGGCCGGCTGGGCATTGATTGAACCGGTTGGTGTCAGTGCAATAATAAATGCCAATAATAGTCCTATTATACTAGACCTAATCATGGCTAGTGAGCCTTTACGGTTAATGCCCACCTTCCATTGAAAAATAAATCCCCCTGAAAAATACTTCCGCGGCACCACCTGGCCGTCTGGTGTGGGGACTTCTTTAATATAGTTAAATGCGCCCTTCTTGTAGGCTTGAAGGTACCTGTTATAAATTTCTTCTTTGACTTTAGGATCGTTGACATTGACGCCTGCGACTTTGTTTTTGTTGGTATAGACCGCCTCCAACAGGCCGTTTTGGATGGTTTCTTTGTACCATTTGGCCAGGATTAAGGCTTGGTAGATTTGGCGTAGAGGGGCGAAGTTTTTGCCGGTGTTGACTTCTTTTTCGATTTCGGGGAGGATGATTTGGCGGATAATTTGGGAGGCGATGTTGGTTGTATCTTTTGAACTCCCCCTTGCCCCCTCTTTATAAAAAAGAGGGGGGAGGTTGTGTTTTTGTAATGCGGTATAGTCTTCGTCTAACATGACTTTTAGTGTTGATTTAGTGACGTAGGCGGCGTTGGCGTTTTCGTAGACTTGGGCTTGGTCTGGGAGAATCCATACTTTATTAAAGGTGTTGACTGGTATATTGGTTGTGCCGAATTGTGCTTGGGCTTTTGCATAGACCCTGCTCCAAAATGCTTTGCCTAAATCTTTTTCGGGGTATATAAGGGACGCGGTTAATTGCTTGAGGATATAGTCTTGGGCCAGTAAATCACGGCCTAAATCTGTTTGACCTAAGGCTTCTGGAACCATCCTGTTCTTCTCATAGGGGCTTAAATTGACCCATAAATCGCCTTCAGGGATGGTTAGGCCGGCCAGGAAGTATTTTACCAATTGATTAACTTGTTGTTTTATTAATTCTTGATTGTGGATTCCCGCGTTCGCGGGAATGACATTTGAATTTCCAGTATCTACAATGAATTGGAATTCTAGGGGTTTTTGGGGATTAACGATCAGGCCTTTTAAGGCCAAGGGTGCAAAGGATGTGGAAATTCCTACCATTGTTCCAGGCACAGGAAGCTGATTGACGCTGAAATCCCCGCCTATGGCGGGGCTGGCCTGGGATTGGGCATATTGCAGATTACTCAATGAAAAAGTAACGCAGATAAGTGTGGCTATAATACGTTTAAACATGCTTTTCCTTTAAAATTTAGAAAATTGGCGGATATGGTGAAAGTATGCCATATGAATGGGTGATTGACAAATTTTATTTGTTTGGGGAAGATCTTTAGATTCTTCGCTTCGCTCAGAATGACAATAATTTAAGAATGACAGTAATCTTAGAATAATTTCTTTATACTTTGCCGATCCACCAGGTGCACGGGTAGAAAGGTTGTGCCTAGCAAGGGCTTTGTGCTGCCGTTGCCCTTTAAATGCTCAAAGATAGACTGGGTGGCTTTTTGGGCCATGGCATAGACGGGCACATGCACGGAGGTCAATTCAGGGAAACGGTTGATGATCATAAAATCATCATCGTACCCCATCACGGATATGTCTTTGGGGCAGGATAGATTAAGCTCTTTTAAACGCTCAAGGACGCCGCTGGCCATGATGTCGGTGCAACAAAATATGGCGGTGACCTTGGGGTCGATTTTTAAGATTTGATCCAGGGCTTCCTTGGCTTTTTCTTTCAAATAATCAGCTGTGATGACAAGGTCTTGATTAAGGCTCATGCCTTGTTCCTTCCAGTATTCCTGAAAACCTTTGACACGCGCCTGGCAATCCCTGGACCAGGATGGGCCTGTGATGATCGCGACCCGACGGTGCCCGTAAGCATGCAAATGTTTGGCCGCGGTCCTGCCGCCATTGATATGGTCCCCGCAGATGAACATGGTCTTGACCGGCTCTTCGAAATCATCAATGACAACGGTCGGCACCTTGATTTTTTCTAACACGTCCTTGCTGGAAAAATACCTGAACCATAAACTTACGATCAGTCCGTCCACCCCTTCGCCCGAGCGAAAGTCATAATGGTCCCATTTCTCCTGTTCTTGGCCCAAGGTCAATAATTTAAAACGGTAACCGGAGCCCTCGAGCGTATTGGACACCCCTGATAAAACATGCATGTAATAGGCGCTATAAAAAATGTCGTGATAAAATGGGACAATGACACCGATGGTCTTAGTAGAAGACTGGCGTAAATTCCGGGCGGCCAGGTTGGGCGTGTAGGCAAATTTTTTCAGCAGCAGGTCGATTTTTTCTAAGGTGGCAGGTGCCACCTTCTCCCTGGTATGGGGATTGATGCTCCGGGAAATCGTGGCTATCGAAACCCCTGCTTTCTTTGCTATTTCATTGATGGTCATCTTCATTAGATGCCCCTTAAGATGCTTTACCGACCCTGAATTTCTTGGCTTTGATCTTCCCCGCGTTTAAAGATGCAATCACATGGTTTATTTTATCAGGGGTGATGGCCACATAGCTATTAACTTCTAAAATATGGATTCTCCCCACCTCGGTGGATTTGAGGCCTGCCAGCTTGGTCAGGGCGCCTAAGATATCGCCGGGCCTGATATTGTCCTTCCTTCCGCCGCTGATATAAATGGTGGACATGAAGGAACGCAGGATGATGCCTTTGAATTTCTCTAATGCATCTAATTCCTGGATCACGCATTCGGTCTTGAGATAATCGCTGATTTTTTTAAGGATGGGACGCTCGGCATGGATGTACAAACTTAAGGCCAGGCCTTCCTGGCCGGCGCGGCCGGTGCGTCCGATGCGGTGGACATAGAGTTCATGGTCTGAGGGCAGGTCATAATTGATGATGACACTCACATCCTTGATATCAAGCCCGCGGGAAGCCAGGTCTGTGGCCACTAAGATGCGACAGCTTTTATTGTCAAATTTAATCAGGATCAAGGTCCTGTCCTGTTGCTCTAAATCCGAATGGATCTGCAGGGAATCGATTTTCTTGGTGCGTAAGAGACCTGCCACTTGATTGCAAGACTCCCGGCTATTGCAAAATATAATACAGGACTCGGGGCGATAGGCCCCCAGCAAGCGCAGCAAGGCGCTATTTTTGTCATTGTCCACCTTGAAAAAAACCTGCTTGATCGTGCCTGTCTGGTGCTGTGAATCAATGGTCACCTGGGCGGCATCGTCCTGCAGGCTGGCGCTTAGGGTCTTGATCCCATGGGGAAAGGTCGCTGAAAAAAGCATGGTTTGACGGTCTAAGGGTGTAAATGAGGCGATGCGGTTTATTTCGGCAATCGTGCCCAGTTCCAGCAAACGGTCTGCTTCGTCTAAGACCAGGACTTTAAGGTCGGAGGTGATAAGAAACCCTGCTTCCAATAATTTTGTGATGCGGCCGGGTGTACCTACGATGATATGCGCCCCTTGCTTGAGGGACTTGATCTTGTGGCGTTCTTCCGATCCCCCGGAAATAGCCAGCACCTTGATATTGCTGGTAAAACGCGCCAAACGGCGGATTTCACCGGCCACCTGTTCGGCCAATTCACGGGTGGGCACGATCACTAAGGCTTGGGGCATATGGTTTTTTAGGTCTAGTTTGGCCAGGATACCAAGGGCAAAAGCCGCTGTTTTGCCGCTGCCAGTATTGGCCTGCCCTATAAAATCCCTGTTGCTTAAAATAAACGGCAAACCTTTTTCCTGGATGGGCGTCATTTCCAAATAGCCTAATGATTCTAAATTATCAAGCATCGCCTGGCTTAAACCTATGCTTTTAAAATCTTTGGATGTTTCGGGCATTATGGACTTCTTTCTTGAATTCCGGCGTATCCATGAGGACGACGCTGGGTTGGATTTCTTTGAAATATTTTAAAGACCAGTCGCTGGGAAAAAGCATGACAAGACGGTCCTGGTCATCCAGGCCGATGGCTGCTCCATTGGGAAGAATGGGCAGCAATTGCCCTTCCGTATGGCTATCCACCCACCGTAAAATCTTCCAGGGCATCGGATTTAAATTTGAATCCGCGCCGTACTCATCTTTAAGACGGTATTGTAAGACCTCATATTGCAATGGCCCCACCGCGCCCAACAACGGCATGCTGTTTTTAGGGGACTTTAATTCAAAAGACTGGACAATATTTTCAGCCAGCAGATGGTCCATGCCCTTGCGGAAGGCCTTATATCCCGACGGAACGGCATTCTCGAGAAAGGCAAATGATTCAGGGGCAAAGGCAGGCATTGGACAATAGACTATGTTTAAGTCTTCCGTGATGGTGTCCCCGATCCTTAAATCGTTCTTGGTGACAAAACCCACAATGTCCCCAGGATAGGCCTCGTTGATGATTTCCCTCTCACGGCCAAAAATATGATGGGCGTCGGAAAGCTTGATGTCTTCTCCGGTACGGGCGTGTTTGACAATCATATTGCGGTTGAATTTCCCGGAGCAGATGCGCACAAAGACCACCTTGTCCCGGTGCATGGGGTTCATGTTGGTCTGCACCTTAAACACAAAGGCGGAAAAAGCAGGGTCATTGACCGCGACCAAACCATTAAGCGAGGCCCTGGCGCTCGGGGGTGTTGAGTATTCCAGAAAACCTTTGAGCAAGAGCTCCACGCCAAAATTATTGGCGGCACTCCCGAAGAATACCGGCGTTTGTTTGCCGCTGAGGACTTGGGATAAGTCAAATGTCCCTTGGGTCGCATCCAAAATGCCCAGCTCTTCGATGATTTCCTTATAAACACTTTCATGGACATTGGATTTTACAAATGGATCGCTGATATCATGGATGCTCACCGGCGCCCGGTATGCCCCTTTGCCCAAACGCTCGAAAATATGGACTTGCTTTTCTTTCCGATCATACACCCCTTTAAAGTCAGGGCCATTGCCCAAAGGCCAATTGATCGGATACGCTTTTAAGTTTAAGACATTTTCCAATTCATCCATCAGTCCCAAAAGCGGACGGGAAGGGCGGTCGAGTTTATTCATGAAGGTGAAAATGGGAATACCGCGTTTGCGGCAGATCTCGAATAATTTGCGCGTCTGGGTCTCGATGCCTTTGCCCGCGTCAATGACCATGACCACCGAGTCAACCGCCATGAGCACCCGGTAGGTGTCTTCAGAAAAATCCTTATGTCCCGGGGTGTCTAATAGATTTAAGCGAAACCCGTCATAATCAAATTGCAGCACCGTCGAAGAAATAGAGATACCGCGCTTTTTTTCCAGCTCCATCCAGTCTGAAGAGGTGTCCCGCTGCCTTTTGCTCGCCGTGACAGAACCTGCCAGGCCAATGGCCCCGCCATAGAGCAATAACTTTTCAGTCAGCGTGGTTTTGCCCGCGTCCGGGTGTGAAATGATCGCAAAGGTGCGGCGGCGGGCTGTTTCTGAGGCTAAAAATGAGTCGGTCATCCGTTAAGATTAACATAAAATGCGGGGGGTTCATAATTTAATTTATTGGGGGACTTAATAGGAGACAGCGCCCTATTGTACCCCTTGAATAATTTTTCTTAATGCTCTAGTGGCTTGAGTTCGGACGAGTAAAACAGGGTCGTTCTTAATGATCGTATTTAAGGGTGCAATAGCGCGAGGATCTTTTAAATTACCTAATCCAATAGCAGCTTGATCTCGAACTTCAGGATCCGGGTCCTTTAATGCATCTATCAATGGGCCGAAAGTCTGGGGGTCTTTAGTTTCAACCACTGCCTGGGACGCATATGTTCGAACGGTAGGATTCTTATCCTTCAAAAGCCCGAGTAGGATTTTAACAGCGCGAGGGTCTTTGCTTGCACGCAACGCTATAGTTTCATAAATTAGGACACTCTGATCCGAATCCTTGGAAATAGAAAGCAAATCTTCAGCGATGTTTGGGTCTTTCAAAGCATACAGAGCCATAACTGCTTCGCCGCGAACACTAGCATCAGGATCTTTAAGCGAGTTTACTATAATTTTGATCGAACTTGGGTCATTGATCTCGCCTAAGACATGGAGTGTTTTAGCTCGAACCGATTTATTCGGATCTTTTAAAAAATCGATCAAAAGGCCGATACTATGAGGGTCTTTTGTTTCGCCTAGTTTATTGATAGTTGATATGCTATCTTCAGATCCCGGATAATGAACACCAATGATCAAACCACCAGAGACTTGAGGTTTATTCATATCAGACAAGGCCCTAGCTGCATCAGTGCGAACGTAAGGGGTAGGATCTTTAAGCATGAATTCAATGATTTTAATCGTATCTGGGGTTTTAATCTTAGCCAAGATATTGATCGCATGGCATCGAATGATCGGATCCGGATCTTTTAAAGCGGCAATCAAATAAGCGGTCGCATGAGTAAATTTAATTTGACCTAATGCATCGATCGCACTCCTGCGGACCATGGGATCAGGGTCTTTTGTAGCTTTGATCAAATACTTTATGGATCGAGGATCTTTAGTCTCACCCAATGCAGCAATCACATACGCTCGGCTGAAAGTGTGCGTGTTATTCAAAAGTTCGATCAAGGGTTCAACAGCGCGGGGGTCTTTGGTTGCGCCCAATGCTACCGCAGCTGAAATTCGGACACCGAGATCAGGATCTTTGATAGCTAAAAGCAGGTCATCGACTAAGTGTGGGGCATTTATTTTAGCCAATGGCATTTGTGTTAACGCTTCGGCTGCGTAACCTTGGACCCTGGGATCCGGGTCTTTCAAAGCAATACATAATGGATCAACGGCACGTGGGTCTCTAAATTCTCCCAAAACCAAAGCCGCCATACATCTATTTATAGGATCTGGATCATTTAAGGTAGCTATGATGGATGGTAACGCGCGGAGATCTTTAATTTCACCTAATGCCAAGACCACAACGTCCCGGCGGATCAAATTATCTTCATTCAAAGCAGTAATCAAAGCTTTTACCACTCGGGGATCTTTGAAATAGCCTAGAGCCTCAGCCGCGGAACTTCGAACAAAAGGATTTTGATCTTTCAGGGTGACAAGTAAAGGTTCAATGGCACGCGGGTCTCTTATTTTGCCTAAAGCTATGGCGGCCCAAGATCGAACTTGAAAATCAGGATCCATCAAAGCAGCAATCAAGGGTTCGACTTCTATGGGTTTTCTAATTTCCCCTAGTGCCTTGACAACATTTAAGCGATAATGAGGGTCTGGATCCTTAAGAGCATCGATAAATAACTCGATTGCTTTAGGATCTTTAATTTTCCTTAACTCCCTCTCCGCTTTGGTGCGTATGGACGATATTTTGGCGTCAAAGGCTAAAACATATTGTCTTACAATATCAACCTGTCCGTATCCTGTGGGCACAAACAGGAAACAAACGAATAAAACATAGAACAGGTTAACTCTTACAAAAGATTCTAAAACCATTTTTAAATAGTAATTTTAAGTTTTAATTTTTTAGCTGCATCTCTTAGGGGTAGGTCATAAGTTATTAACGGAGTACCCAACCTTACAGCAAGTTCTAAGTAAGCGGCATCATAAGCTGATAAATTATGCGCCCTGGCCAATTCAAACACATTGATATGTTCCATAAGCACTGCCGTAGGGCTCAATGACTATAGGATAGCGGCTTATGGTTTTAAGGATCTTTATTGACGTTGCCTCTTCAAATCTTTTGCTTCTTTCTGCGTTTAATAAAATATTCATAAATTCATGTTCGAAAATAATAGGGGGACAGCGCCCTGTACCGTACGGTACAGGGCGCTGTCCCCTATACCCTATTACCCTTTTACCCGAAGAAGTATAGCACTAGATTGTGTATTCATACGGTACGTTTGTATATTCTCTAAAGGCTGTTCTTCCCCTTTGGCAAACTGCTCGAGCGCTCCATCGTGAGAGGTATCTACGCAAAGACGCCACTGACCGCCTGGGGGCAGACTGGGCAAAATGAAATCGATCGCTTCCCCACCGGCATTAAACATCAAAAACAATGCGTTTTGTTCGCTTTCTTGGATCAGGTAGGAAAATTGTTTTTCTTTCGGGTCTGCCCAATTGGGGACTTGCCCTTGGGGGCTAAACCATTGTATTTCTGCGTCCGTGTAAAATTGGTCCTTAGAGAGGACCGGATGGGCACGACGAAAAGCTATCAGGCCGCGGGTAAATTGATAAATGTCTTTGTTCCCTTCGAGGCAGCTCCAATCATACCAACTGATCGTGTTGTCCTGGCAATAGGGGTTGTTATTGCCTTCCTGGGTGCGGCGAAATTCATCTCCTCCGAGCAACATCGGCACCCCGCGGGAAATAAACAAGGTCAATAGGAAATTCTTGATCTGTTGCTTTCTTTTTGATTCAATGTGGGCATCCGCTGTATTTCCCTCTACACCATAATTTTCACTAAAATCTTCACCTGACCCATCTTTATTATCCTCACCGTTGGCTTCATTATGTTTGTCATTATAGCAAACCAAATCATTTAAAGTAAAGCCATCATGGCACGTGAGAAAATTAATGCTGTTGGCAGGGCTTTTGCCGGAGGCGGTATAAAGGTCCGCGCTGCCGCAAATGCGCTGGGCGAAAAGGGCCGTAAAACCATCATCCCCTCGCCAGAATCGCCGGATATCATCACGGTACCGGCCATTCCACTCTGCCCAGCGTTGCGTGGAAAAATCTCCCACCTCATAGGCTCCTGCCGCATCCCATGGCTCGGCTATGATTTTGACATCTTTCAAAACCGGGTCATCGGCGATGCGTTTGAGAAGGGGCGGATCTGTTAGCAAGTCACCGTTGGTATCCCGACCGAGTGCTGCGCCTAAGTCAAACCGGAACCCATCCACATGCATCTCCTTGACCCAAGTGTGTAACGCACTCAAGATATATTCCTGCACCACGGGGTGGTTCGCATTGACGGTGTTGCCGGTACCCGTAAAATCCTTATAGGATTGTTTATCATCCGACAAGATGTAAAAAACACTATTATCAATCCCACGGAAACTAAGGGTGGGCCCAAGTTCATCTTCCTCGGCCGTATGGTTGAAGACCACATCCAAAATCACTTCCATCCCAGCCTTGTGAAAGGCCCGGACCATCTCTTTGAATTCTAAAACCTGTTGGCCCAACCCTTTTAAACTGCTGTAAGAAGCCTTTGGCGCGCATAAAAGGATGGGATTGTAGCCCCAGTAATCTTTGAGCGGCTGCTTTGTTAGCGGATTTATTTCTGTGATTTGGTATTCATTAAATTCCTGCACCGGCATCAATTCAATGGCTGTCACACCCAATTCTTTGAGATAGGTGATCTTTTCCATTAAGCCCCGGTAAGTTCCCGGATTCTTTACACCGGAGCTTGGATGGATGGTGAAACCCCGGACGTGGGTTTCATAAATGATGGTCTTTGACCAAGGGTGCCTGATCGGCCGGTCATCCTGCCAATCGAAATGATCTTCGGTGTATATGCATTTTGGCATTGGTATAGCATCACTAAAATCGGAATCTGGTAAGGGGGAAATGGCTGTGGCAAGAGGATCTAAGAGAAGTTTATTAAAATTAAAACGATGCCCTTCGTTTGGCTGAAATGGGCCATCCACCCGGTAAGCATACAGCTGCCCGTGACGGATCCCTTCAAGGCCTATATGCCACAGATCTCCCGTACGGTCGCGCAGAGGATCAAGATCAATGGTCTTAGACGGTGTTGTATCTTGGGGTTTATCAAACAACTCGATCCGAACGCGGCTGGCATCTTGGCTAAATAGGACAAAATTAACTTTTCCTTCAGACTCATGGGCGCCGGGAGGCAACTGCATTTGGTCTTTATTCATTCATGTGCCTTTAAAAAAGTTGATCAATCTGCATTTTTTGGGTGCAATATATTCTAAATGTTATTAAGTTATTGTGAAAAGAATATTAAAAGATATTTCAGATGGGATGTATCCTATCATTATGCTGGGTCCATATCCACTATCTATTTCCCACCAACTCTCTATACCGGCAATAGAGGCAGTCGAGGCCTTGTTTGGGCATGTCGTCTGAACACAGGCATTTGTAGAGATCTTTGATGGCACAATCAATCCACGCCTCGCTGCCCTTATAGGGGATCAGCGTTACATCAAAATCCAGCCTCTGGTTAAAAGATTCCCTATCTTGGTGCGGCTGATCTTAAATAAATCGCCGGATTGGGGAAGATATAAATTGCGTATTCTTTGAGGGGTGTAAAACTTGGGCATGGTGTAATTTTATTCGCTGGCCTTGCTAACCCGGTCAACATGATAGGACAGGTTGAAATTATTTAAGTCCCCTACAAATTTTGCCTCTATTTGCCGCTTAGATTCCCTATATGCCGTTTTAACACCTCTTTAATATACAACGGCATGGCATTGCCTTTCGCAAGCTTCTTTAATTTATCATATTCTGAAATTTCTTTTCCTAACCAAATCATATCCAAACGTCTTAATTTATTCTCAGCAATATGAGCGTATTCCTCTGGGAATACCCAATAGCAACTCTTGCAAATCGCTGGACTCTTTTTACGTTTCCAATTGTCACAATTTTCGCAAGACCATGATTTAGCCCTATTACATGAGCCGCACAAAAGCATATAGTCATCCAGATTTCGTTTATGTGAATTTTTGTCGGTAGAAATTTCGTATGGGACTCGATGATCTACTTGAAGATATCTTTCTTCAAATTTTCCTAAACACACATAACATCTGCCCCCACTCCGAGCAATTAATAAACTCTTAAATTCTTTTGAAAATACCTTTCTACCTCCCAATTTGTCATCAACAATCTTTAATAAATCACCAAATTTATACGCGGCTATGCTTCGTCCTGAACCACTTCTCACTCGGAAGGTTTCTAACGGTATTCCCTGCTCTAACATCTCGAGCGGCTCTGGGCGCATGAGAATATCCATATTTTGATTCCAATTCTTCTGTGGTAATAAAGCCGTGCTTTAAGATATGCTCAATAACAACGCGGGGACGCTTGGAAGTAATCTTGGCTAACTTATTAAGTAACTCAGTAGGGATTTCCTTCTTCTTCATGAAAAACTTTCCATCAATTCCAACTGTTCTTCATTTGCACTCGGCACAGAACTTACGCGTTTTAATAACGCTTTAGATAAGTACACAGATTCATAGGTGATAGCGCTTTTGCCTAAGAGGGTCGCTTGAGAAGATTTACCCGCATTAATTTCAATATGAACTAATCCTAAGGATTCGGGCAATCTTTCCCCGTGTTGCCTATTTCCAGTCCTACCGTCATAACTTACAATAAAAGAAATTCTCTTTCTATTTAATTCACTCAGAAAATCTACAAAGCCACCAAACTGAATATTTTGGATATACCGTGGATCTCTTGCAGAACAGACACCTTGATAAGGCGGATCCATATAAACAACGTCATTTTGATTAATCTTTTTCAGAATTTGAGTGTAATCCGTAGAATTAAATTCAACTTTACCTTTTAATAATGATGCGGTACGAAGAATATTTTCTTTCATACCATCCGGGGACATTCCTTTTCTTCGATTATCTGGACTTTGATTAAAACCACCCAAAGAGTTGTACCGAATTGACGCCTTCACACATCTTGCAAGAAGATAAAGTAAATACTCGGGCTTTTTTGTCTTATTAAACTTATCCCTAACGTAATTGTAATATTCTTGTTCTTTGCCCTCTTGTTCTTGCCACAAATGTCTATATTTCTCAATAATTCCTTCCGGCTTATTAACAATATTTTGCCATAACTCAATAAGTGGTTCATTGGCATCATTTATAATAAACTTATTTGCTCGACGATAAGTTGCCGCAGCTAAAGAAATAGCAGCAGAGCCGGCAAAAGGTTCAAACAATCGAACATTCTTATCCGTGGGAAAATAGCCTAATATTCGATGGGCTATCCTTCTCTTGCTACCTTGATATGGAAATGGATGTGGTATGTTCATTTTTAATGATGGTATTTTTATCTTCATTTTACCTTCGCTTTGGTTTTAAACAAGCCAAATTATTAACCATTCTTTTTTATTTTGTCGCACTTATGATTACAATTTTCGCTATATTGCTTTTGACCTTATGTAAGCCATATATCGTCTTAAGCGTTTATACCCTCCCAGCTTTTGGGCAAAGGCGCTTAATTTTTGCCGGCGGTCAAAAGCGTTTTCACATTCCGCTTCATAGGCAAGCGCCCAGAGGCAATCTTCCAAATTTTTATGCGAGAAGCTGATTCTTAACCCATCATCCTCGGTTTTAACCCTTAATAAAATACCGGTAAGGGCCGGTTCTCGATAAACGATGCTGGCCAATAATTCCATCTCATCGGAATTAAGCAAGAATGAAATTGTAAATTGATTCATAATGTAGTTATTATAACACCTTACTTAAGTTAGGTGTAAAATATTTTAATTCCTTTTATACTCATAACGTTATGAAGAAAAATATAAAAACTATTGTCGGTGGGAAAATCAAGAAATACCGGGCCGCCAAAGCATTCACCCAACAGAAATTGGCGGAAACTGCGGAAATTGACTATAAATATTTACAGCGAATAGAGGGCAAAAACCCTCCAAACCTAAAAATCGAGACCATTGAAAAACTTTCTTCCGCCCTCAAGGTCAAAATCACCGACCTTTTTGATTGACCGTATTTATCCCATTAGCCCTTGGTCCGCGAAACTATAATATTTGTCATCACCGATAATGAGATGGTCCATTATTTTAATTTCCATCAACTTTGCCGCATCGCATAACTCTTTGGTAAATCTCTTATCGTGGATACTTGGTGTTATGTTGCCACTGGGATGATTATGCGCGCAAATAATCGACTTGGCAAATTTTTGTAAAGCGATATGGATAATCTCACGCACAATGGGCATGACATGATCTACGGTGCCATTGATGTTATCCTCCACATCAATGATCCTGTGATTGTTATCAAGGTAAACGACTTTGAAAACTTCAATTTTTAAATCCCGCATTTGCGGCATAAGGATATCAGCCACATCTTTTGCTGATGTGACTTTTTGTTTACGCACACTTAACTCATCCTCACGAAAGCGCCTGCCGATTTCAAGAGCGGCTTGTATGTGCGCGATCTTGGCAGGGCCTAAACCCTTTAATTCATTCCAATCACGGGCATCTGTATGAGTCATATTCCTAAACGAACCAAACTTACTTAAAATCTTTCTGCCCAGGTCTATGGCGCTGGTGCCTTTTGTGCCGGTGCCTAAAAGGATCGCTAACAGTTCGGAATTAGTCAGCGCCTTGGCCCCATTCTTCAATAACTTCTCCCTGGGCCTGTCATCTTGTGGCCAGCTTTTGATCCCTGATATATTATTCTTACTCATTGTCTCACTCAATTTGAAACTATGCCCCCAGTTTAATAATCCACCTTCCAACCACCGCCGGAAGCGGTGTAAATGCCCACTAAATACTTCCTCAAAGAAATATCGGAATCAGCTAGCTCTGATTCTGCGGCTAATACATTGCTTTGGGCCACTAATAAATCCAGTAAAGCAATAAAGCCGCTTTTAAATTGTTGTTGGGCGAGCTTTGCGGCTTTTTTATTCTGATTGACTGAATCCCTTAACAAACCATTGCGCACCACTTCATTTTTATAGCTTGTTAAATCATTTTCCATGTCTTCAACAGCTTCCAATACCGTTTCTTGATATTGTAAGAAGGCTTCCTGCCCCTGGGCATCCGCGACGTTTAACTGGGATTTAATACGGCCAAAATCAATGAGAGGTTCAATGATCGTCAAACCGATGCTCCAAGGTGTCGCGGTCAGATGGTCTGCCCGCTCCACACCAAAATAAGACAATAAAGAAACATCGGGAAAAAATTGTTTAAAGGCATACTGACGGGCAGAGATGCTCGCCGCAAAATTGCGTTCAGCCGCCTTAACATCCGGTCGATTCGCTAAAACGGTGGCCGGTGCCGCGACAATGATATTTTGATCTAAGGGTGCTAATTCCTGCCTTGTTTCAATAAAATCATCTTTGGCACCCGGCAAAAGCCCTAAAAGAACATTGATTTTATTTAAAGCCAGCTGATAGGCTGATCTTAATTGCGGCAATTTTGATGCGGTTGTTGAGACCTGGGCATTGGCACGCTCCACATCAAAATCACTGGCCAGCGCTCCCCGTTGCTGCGCTTTAATCAAATCCAGGGTCTTTTGCTGGATGGCTAAATTGCTGGATGTGATATCAATCTGCTTTTGATCATCACGTAAATCAAAATAATCTTGGGCCAATTCAGCCAATAAACCAACCAAAACGGCTTGTTGACTGGCATCCGCGTATTGCAATATTTCTTTAGTCTGTGCGAGCCTGGGAAGATTGCGGCCAAAGATATCAATATCCCACGTCGATTGGACTTGAGCATCGAGAAGGCCATGGGGCTTAGCAACACTTGCGGCCGTGCTATACCCCCTGCTTGCGCTAACGACGCCATCAATCTCCGGCAATTGACTAGCTTGGGCAAAGCCGAGATTAGAGCGCGCCTCTTGGACGCGGGCGCGGGCCACGCCTAAATTCTTATTATTTTGAATAAGCTCTCTAATCAATTCATTTAAAGTAGGATCTTGAAAATGCTGCCACCATTCTTGTTCCACCCTTGCATTATTATCCGTGATCACCAGTTTGTCTAAATCAACGGATGTCTTCACATCCTTATGCATAAGACGGCTCCACAACGACGGAGGCGTGATGCCTGACGATTGATAAGGCAAGCTATGCGCGCAGGAACTTAATGTGCCTGCCAATAACACGCATATAATAAATCTCATACTCATTTGTGGTCCTTAGGGCTAATGGCTTTCTCCAACGTGCGTAAAAGCACATAAAATACCGGTGTTAGAAATATCCCGAAAAATGTTACACCCAACATCCCGGAAAATACCGCCACCCCCATCGCATGGCGCATCTCGGCACCGGCACCGTGTGAGGTCACTAAAGGTAATACGCCCATAATGAAGGCAAATGAGGTCATGAGGATTGGCCGTAACCGCAGGCGCGCGGCTTCAATGGCTGCGGCAATGGTGTCTTTTCCCTGCTTCTCTAATTGATGGGCAAATTCAACAATCAAAATAGCATTCTTACACGCCAGGCCTATAAGGACAAAGAAGGCGATCTGCGTAAAAATATTATTATCTCCCCCTGTCAGCCAAACACCCATGATGGCTGAGAATAAGCACAAGGGCACAATGAGGATAATGGCCAAGGGCAGGATAAAGGTTTCGTATTGGGCGGATAGCACTAGGAAAACCAACAATAAACACAACGGGAAAACCAGCAAGGTTGTATTACCTGCTAAAATCTGCTGATAAACCAGATCAGTCCATTCATAGCGCATGCCTTTGGGTAGGGTCTCATCAAGGATTTTGGTAATGGCTTGTTGCGCCTGTCCCGACGAAAACCCGGGCGCTGGCCCACCGTTAATATCGGCGGAGAGAAATCCATTATAGCGGATCGCATTATCAGGACCTGTGGTTTCCTTGATTTGGACCATTGATCCTAAAGGCACCATCTCACCTTTTTCATTCCTTGTGCGCAAATTCAGGATATCTTGCGGGTCTGAACGGTAATCTTTATCCGCTTGTGCTATGACCTGATAGGTGCGGCCAAATTTATTAAAATCATTGATGTACAAGGACCCTAAATAAATTTGCATGGTATCAAAGACATCTTTGACATTCACCCCTAACTGCTCGGCCTTGGTGCGGTCTAAATCCACATAGAGTTGCGGCACGGTGATTTTATAAGAGGAAAAGAAACCGGATAACTGAGGGTTTTGATACGCTTTTCCTGTCACTTGTTTGACAGTATCTGCCAGGGTCTCATAGCCTAAATCCGTTCTGTCTTCGATCTGCAGTTTAAAACCACCGATTGTCCCCAAACCACTGACGGGCGGTGGCGGGAAGATCGCCACAAAGGCATCTTTAATGCCGAAATATTTAAACTGAAGGCTTTGCGCAATGGCTGGGCCTGAAAGATTTTTGGTTTGACGTTCTTCAAAAGGCTTTAAGGTCACAAAGATAATGCCTGCAGAAGGATTATTGACAAATCCATTGATCGAAAGGCCGGGGAATTCCACCGCCGATTGCACGCCTGGTTCTTTGAGGGCAATGGCTGTCATCTGATCAATGACCTTTTCTGTCCGGTCTAACGTCGCTCCGTCGGGCAATTGAGCAAAGCTCACTAAATACTGTTTATCTTGGACAGGCACAAATCCTGGAGGTACTTTTTGAAAACCGTAGTACGTGATTAATAACAAAAATACATAGACCCCTAATGAAATGGATTTATGCCCGATGACCCGTGTCACCCCATGTGAATATTTTTCTGAACTGCCCTTAAAGAATTTATTAAACCCTTTAAAGAATACGCCGAATACCCGGTCCATGAAGACAGTTAATTTATCTTTGGGCGCATCATGAGCTTTAAGCAATACGGCTGACAAGGCCGGTGAAAGGGTCAAAGAATTAAAGGTCGAAATGATCGTTGAAAAAGCAATGGTCAGGGCGAATTGACGGTAAAACTCGCCTGTTAATCCACTGATAAAAGCAATAGGAATAAAAACAGAACACAAGACAAGGGCGATGGCAATGATGGGACCTGTCACTTCCGACATCGCCTTGATGGTGGCATCATGAGGAGACAGTCCGTTCTCAATATTGCGCTCCACGTTTTCAACAACGACGATGGCGTCATCAACGACAATACCGACGGCCAAAACCATCCCAAACAAGGACAAGGCATTAATGGAAAATCCAAACATATGCATGATGGCAAAGGTGCCTATGATGGAAATGGGCACCGCCAATAACGGGATGATCGATGCCCGCCATGTTTGTAGGAATAAAATAACAACGAGGACAACCAGGAGCACGGCCTCGAGCATGGTGTGGACAACAGCTTCGATGGATTGCCTGACGAAAACCGTAGGGTCATAAACAATGGAATAATCGACCCCTTCGGGGAAATTCTTCTTTAATTCCTCCATGGTCTTTCTCACCTGATTCGAAATACTAATGGCATTAGAATTAGGCGATTGAAAAATAGGGATGCCCACGGCTGGCTTATTATCCAATAATGAGCGAAGGCCGTAGGTCGATGCCTCCATTTCAACGCGGGCCACATCTTTGAGACGGGTGATCACATCATTATCACGCTTGATGATGATTTCACCAAATTGCTCAGGGTCGGACAAACGCCCTTGGACATTGACCAGCATCTGCATTTGCACCTTATCTTTATACGGAGGGCCGCCGATTTGACCTGCTGCCACTTCCACGTTTTGGGTGCGGATGGCATTGACCACATCATTGGCGGTAAGCCCGCGCTCAGCAATTTTATTGGGGTTAAGCCAGATGCGCATGGCATAGTCGCCTGAACCAAAGACAGCCACGCGGCCCACACCCTCGAGCTT
>Ga0206950_1034_pt1 | contig 37062 bp, 26 predicted proteins | sample Alteio_BWOrgHeat_41_FD_152954 | JGI IMG/M metagenome (GOLD analysis project Ga0206950, IMG submission 152954) | Enriched cells from forest soil in Barre Woods Harvard Forest LTER site, Petersham, Massachusetts, United States -... | ecosystem: Environmental > Terrestrial > Soil > Temperate forest >... | reverse complement strand
ATCATCGTTTAGCCAAAGGTGGAAGCTTAGATCCTAAGATTTTAAGCTATGTTCGCGAACGTATTAAAGCGCTCAAGGGGTAAACTATGCCAACGCAAAGCCCGATCAAAAAAATAAAGCTTGGGGAAGCGCTCATTTCCAGGGGCGATGTTTCTACAGAGCAATTACAAAAGGCATTAGAGACTCAAAAAGCGAATGGTGGGAAATTAGGCGATGTTTTAATCCAGATGGGATTTATTACCGAAATGCATTTAGCCAATGCATTGTCTCAACAATTGAATATTCCTTTTGTGGATTTAAAAAAATATACCATTAAAGCTGATATTATCCAAAAATTACCAGAAAGGTTGGCTAGACGCTATCGCGGTATTTTATTGGATATGGTGGGCGATAGTTATGTGTTGGGAATGGCCGACCCGACCGATCTCGCTGCTTATGATGAATTAACCAAGAAAATATTAGGCAATATTAAAATAGCCATTGTGGTAGAGAGCGATTTATTGCATTTATTCGATTTAGTATATCGAAAAACTGCCGAAATTTCATCATTAGCCGTAGAATTAAAAGAAGAATTGGATGAATCCGAAGCGCTTGTTGCCCCCACAGAAACAACTATCAGTGCCGATGCGGCACCTGTTGTTAAATTATTAAATTCCATTTTTGAAGATGCCGTACAAATGGGTGCTTCCGACGTTCATATCGAACCCGATGAAAAAATATTGCGTATTCGTCAGCGAGTGGATGGTGTTTTGCAGGAACATATTATTCCAGGCAAGGAAATTATTTCGGCTTTAGTGCTTCGCATCAAGCTCATTGCCAATATGAATATTTCGGAAAGGCGTTTGCCACAAGATGGTCGTTTTAATATTCAAGTGAAAAATCATAATGTAGATGTTCGGGTAGCGATTATCCCAGTTCATTTTGGTGAAGCTGTTGTATTACGATTATTAGATCAAGCGAAAGGCGTATTACAGCTAGAACAATTGGGGATGGAAAACGAGATGATGTTAAGTGTTCGGCATTTAATTCATCGGCCAAACGGTATGATATTGGTGACAGGGCCAACAGGGAGCGGAAAAACAACTACTTTGTATGCCATCTTAAATGAATTAAATACCATTGAAAAAAAGATTATTACCATTGAAGATCCAGTTGAATATGTATTGCCACGAGTCAATCAAGTCCAGGTTAATTCCCAAATTAATTTAAATTTTGCGGAAGTGTTAAGATCGGCAGTCAGACACGATCCCGATATTATCATGGTTGGTGAAATGCGCGATGAAGAAACCGTTCGAATTGGATTGCGTGCTTCTATGACAGGGCATTTGGTGTTTTCAACTTTACATACCAACGATGCAATTAGCAGTACCGTACGATTAATGGATATGGGGGCAGAAGGGTTTTTAGTGGCGGGTGCCTTAAGAGGGGTATTAGCCCAACGATTACTTCGAAAAAACTGCGATTCTTGTAGTGTGCCTTATACGCCAAGCGATCAAGAAATGGCATGGGTTATTGGATTTACAGCCGAAGAACGAAAAGATTATACCTTTAAAAAAGGGGCAGGATGTTCACGATGCAATAAAACAGGTTATAGAGGAAGAACAGGCATCTATGAATTTTTAGAAATTAATTCAATGTTGGCCGATGCTTTACGAGCACATGAAACAACAGTTTTTATTAATTTAGCGAAAAAACAAAAAGGATTTAAATCGCTTGGGCAATGTGCTTTTGAATTGGCTGCCAAAGGGATTACCACATTGTCAGAAGTCTTTAGAATCACGGGCGAATTGGGTTAGGAAACTTCAATGGCACGTTTTAATTATGAAGGTCGCAATAGAGAAGGCAATAAAGTTGCGGGTATTATCGATGGCGCGAGTGAATCGGCGATTGCCTCCGAACTTATTCATAGTGGTATTACGCCTATTACGATTAAAGCATATGTAGAAGAGTCAAAAAAAGTTTCAAAATTCACCGCTTGGTTACAGTTAGAAGCGCCTGATATACAAGATCTCACTTTTCTATGCCGTCAATTAACCTCTTTATTTAAAGCAGGGGTGCCGATTGTACGCGCAGTCCATGTGGTGATGGATAGTGCGAAGAACTATCGGTTGAAAGAAGCATTAGCGGATATGCTAGCGATCTTGCAAGAGGGTCAATCTTTATCGGTTGGGATGCGACATCATATGGATATTTTCCCGACATTAATGGCTGCATTGGTAAATATCGGTGAAAATACGGGAAGCTTGGATGAAGTTTTTAGACAAATGGCGGTGCATTTTGAGCGAGAATCCAATACGAGAAAACAAATTTCCAGTGCTATTCGTTATCCGATTACGGTTGTAGCGGTTATCTCTATTGCTGTGGTGGTGATTAATATTTTGGTGATTCCAGCATTTGCTAAATTTTTCACACAGTTTCATTCGACATTGCCGTTGCCAACACGGTTCTTAATTGCAAGCTCTAATTTCTTTGTGAATTATTGGTATTTGGTTTTGGCGATAGTGGTTGGAACGATTGGTGGGTTTAGTTTTTATATTCGAACGCCAAAGGGTCGTTATATCTGGGATCGGTTTAAGCTTTCTATCCCACTCATCGGTAGTATTATGGATCGTGCATTGCTCTCGCGATTTTCACGTAGCTTTGCCTTGTCGATTCGAACCGGGGTGCCGCTCATGGATACCATCCAGATGATTTCTAAAGCAACGGATAATGTTTATGTCGGTGAAAAAATCATTGCTATGCGTACCTATATAGAACATGGTGAATCGTTAACGATCGCTGCAACAAAAAGCGAGATGTTTACTCCGTTGGTGCTTCAAATGTTGTCTATTGGCGAAGAAACAGGCGAACTTGATAAGCTATTGGATGAAGTTGCCGACTATTATGAAAAAGAAGTCGATTATGAGGTCGAAAGGCTAGGGGATGCGATAGAGCCTATTTTAATCTGTGCGATTGCTGGGATGGTTCTAATCCTGGCTTTGGGTGTCTTTTTGCCCATGTGGGATATTTGGAAAGTGGCACTTGGGAAATAAAATTTAACCCGGTCTATAATCACTAGAATGGATCTCGGTAAAAAGGAATGTGCTTTGCGACGAAATAACCCAAATGCTGGTTTTACTATGATTGAGTTAGTCATTGTAATTATTTTAATTGGGATTTTATCGGCAACCGCTTTACCCAAATTTGCCAACCTCACTATCCAGGCACGCAATGCCTCGAACCAAGGAATAGCAGGGGCTTTAGGGGGCGCTTTCAGTATTGCACATTCGGCCTGGGTTTCGGCAGGAGCTTCTAATCTACCGGGCGGATCGAATATTGTTCTAGAAGGGCAAAATGTTCATGTGAATAATATTGGTTGGCCAGATAATGGAAAAGGCACAACTCCAACCGCTGCCGATTGCGCAGTTATCTGGAATGGTATTTTAAATAATCCGCCATTGGCAGGGTGTTCCAGTTGTGTTCAAAACTGTACAGCAGCTTCAACCAATGGGTGTTATATTGCTGCGGTGAACGGGGGTTCTATTTGCAGCTTTTCACTGGCAACCAATCCACCGATTACCGTAACATACGATATGGCCAGTGGTCTTGTTGGATTTACTTCTCAATAGCACGATAGCTCTATGAATAAAAAAAACTTTAAAAAATTATTAGGATTTACCTTAGTCGAAATTGTGATGGTGCTCGTGATTGTGGGAATTTTATCGGCAACAGCGGTGCCGCGTTTTTTTTCTGTGAGCACCTATCAAGCAGGTGTTTTTCATGATGAAATTTTAAATAGTATTCGCTATGCTAGAAAATTAGCAGTTGCAACGGGAAATCATTATCAAATGTCGGTCACAGCCACCACATTTACGATTCAACAACGAACAGAAGGAACTGCTTGTAATACGGGAACAACTTTTCAAACCATTCCAGATCCCGCCAATCGGGCCAGTGGATATGTGAAAACAGCGCCAGGTTCAATTACTATGACCTATTCTGCGGATTGGCCGATTTATTTTGATGGTTTGGGGCAAGCTTCAAGTGCGAGTAATTGCGCAGTCGTGGTAAGCGATACCATTAGTGTTTCAGGGGCAAATACGATTACCTTAATTGGCGAAACAGGGTTTGCTAAATGAAGATAAATCGCATTAAAAAAATTCGTGGCTATACGTTAATTGAATTAGTGATGTCCATGACGATTATTGCCATTGCTATCTTGGGCACCTTACTGGCGGTAAATACAGCGGCACTCTATAGTGGTGATCCGCTGATTAGCTATCAAGCTATTTCAATTGCCGAGGCGTATTTAACAGAAATTGCAAGCAAAAGTTTTCCGAGCGGTACCTGTCCGGGTGGATCACGCTCTACTTATACGAGTATTTGTCAATACAATGGTTTAAATCAAGTGCCTACCGATCAAACCGGAGCAGCCATTGCAGGATTGGGCAATTATACAGTTCAAGTGACCGTGGATAGTACTACTGCGCAGTTGGGAACGTTAACCGCAGGAACCCAAGCGGTTCGAATCGATGTAACTGTTTCACATAAGAGCATGGATACCATGACATTTAGTACGTATAGAACCAATTATTAGGAGGAAAAGTTTTATTAAAGCGTTAAAAGGTTCTACATTAATTGAATTGGTGATTACCATGACCATTGCAGCGATTTTATCGACAGTGGTTGCGGTTTTTATCACCCATCCGATTACAGCATATAGTAATGCGGTTAATCGAGCAACGCTTTCAGATGATGCCGATTTAAGTCTTCGCCGGATGACACGCGATATTCAAAAAGCAGTGCCCAATAGTTTGCGAGTGAAAGTCGATCCCAATAATAGTAAGAGAGTGGCGGTTGAATTTTTAAATGTGGTGGAAGGCATGCGTTATCGTGCAGCGGGTCCTGGTAATTATTTGAATTTTAATCAAAATACCTCGCAATTCGATGTGATTGGTTTTTTTCAGTTTGCAACCACGAATACAACCTGTTTGGCGGGTAATTGTCGTTTGGTGGTCTATAGCACAGGCGAAAATACCGGAGGAGCAATTCCTTCCGATAATCCCTCGCCGGGCGCCAATGTTTATAGTCTGTTGGCGGCACCGACTTGTACCAATTGTTCGCCGCCTTCCGGTTCAGTGACCATTACGCCAACGACCACGACGGTGGCTATTGCAAATGGGGCAACTGAAGGGAATCTAACGCTGAGTGCCGGTACCTTATTTGCTTTTCCATCGCCCAGGCAACGTTTAATGATAGTTGATACGCCAGTCACTTATATCTGCGATACGAGTACCGGGGTACAAAGTATTACCCGTTATGCGAACTACACAATTAACTCAACACAACCCACCGATCCCACTGTTGCACCATTAAATACCGCTTATACCGCACAATTAACGGCCAATGTGACGAGTTGTTCTTTTAATTATCTACCGGGAACTGCGACGCAAAATGGCATTATTTCAATGACCATTACTTTAACCAATGGAGGAGAAAGTGTGACTTTATTGCGGCAAGTGGATGTGGATAATTCACCATGAGTAATCATATGCGGGTAGAATTATTTAAGCAATCTGGTTTTTCGATTATGAGCGCCATTTTTATTGTGGTTATTTTGGCATTGGTTGGCAGTTATATCGTGAGTCTTGCCTCTTTAACTGTTGCTTCGGGTAATTTAACGGTACAGGGAACCAAGGCCTATTTTGCGGCCAAGAGTGGTTTGGAATGGGGGATCTATCAGGTCGCCCCAGTAGGAGGGGCTGGCCCTTATAATTGCCCAACTAGCCCAACTACGCTAACCTTTTCACAAGGAGGTTTAAAAAGCTTCAAAACGGTGGTCACTTGTACGCAGGCGGCGTTTACGGAAGGAAGTGTTAATTATAATATTTTTCAGATCACTTCTGTGGGACAATATGGGACTGCAGGAGCGGATTTTGCATTAAGACAGTTGTATGTCACGGTGGTTCAGCCAGGGGTGTAAGGGATTTTTAGCATAAAACACAAGGAATGAGATGATGAACTTAAAGGGAATAAAAGTTGTCTTCGGCGTAATGGCGTTATTATTCAGTCAAATAGCTTTTGCAAATACTTGTACCAATGCATTTCCGGGGGGGTTGAATAATAATTCGTCCGGTTCATCGATTAGTTTTAATAACTGCGGTAGTCAATTATTAAATAATCCCAATTCGGTTTTGTGGACACACACAGTCAATAACAATTTTGGCGATGGCGATTCGGATGATTGCACTTTTCCCAATAATGATCCGGACGATTGTCATACAGCCCCTTGTCCTCCGGGCTGTTGTACGGCATCGGGAACAGCGGTGGCAACCATTAGTCCTGGAAGTTTTCAAGCTGAAAGTGGTGGAAGTACTTTAACCGTTAGTGCGAATGGCAGCAGTACCGCTGGTGGGACTCATAACACCACACAGAACTATAGCACGATTACGGTGGGGAGTAGCACCGGTGGCGCAACTTTAACCTTTAGTGCAGCGAGCAGTGGAACAACCACTTATAAAATAAGTACGCTCAAGATCTATGGAAAAAATAGTCACAATTCTGTGATTAATTTACCAGCAGGAGATTATTGGATTAATACCTTAAGTTTTGCGGGAAGTGCTGGTACAGTCACTTTTAATGTGACAGGAACGGGAACAGCCAGAATTTACTTGAATAGCAGTACCAATATTAATAGCGGTCAAACCATGAATTGGAATACGGGTAGTGGTACTTCAGCGGCTTCCTTATTGATCTACAACTATGGTTCCGGTAACAGTTTTACTATTAATGATTCAAATGGAGGAACAGCCATTAATGCGTTAATTTATGGTCAAGGAGCGATTAATTTAACGGGTGTTGCTTTATCGGGTGCAGTTACCGGTGCCAATATTGCTATCAATGCAAATACCACCGTCACTTACGATAGTACAGCGGTTAGCAGCATGGATTTTGGTGCTAATTTTGGATCGGGTTGTCAGGCCAGTGCAGCCACGAAATTTGTGGTCACTGCCCCTTCAACTGGAACCAATTGTCAAAATATGACGGTCACAGTGACTGCACAAAATGCAAGTAGCCAAACGGTGACCAATTATACAGGTGCAATTACTTTAACGACTCAAAATTCTAGTGGTACCTGGGTTTCCACCACTGGCGGCGGTAGTTTTACAGGAGGCAGTAGCGGAACAGCCACTTATCAGTTTGTTGCGGGCGACAATGGAACAGCAACATTTCAATTAAGCTATCCTAACACGGGTGCATCGCCGATGACGATCGAGGCCTATCAAACCAATACGAGTTCGATTAATGGTTATTCAGGTGCGATTAATTTTATTCCAGCCGGTTTACTAGTTACTGGCACTGCCGTGTCTAACCCACCTGCTTCACCACCAGCCGCTTTTAGTACGACCGAAAGCGCGGGAAATAATTTTACGCTTTATTTAACAGCGTATAATACAGGCAGTTGCGGTATTGTGAGTAGTTATACCGGAACCAAAACCATTCGGTTTTACACAACATATGTAAATCCCACCACGGGAACTGTGAATATGACCATTAATGGCACGAACATTGCGAGCAGCTCCAGTGCAACAGCAACCACGCAGTCAATCACCTTTACCAATGGGGCTGCAACGGTCACAGGTAATTATAAAGATGCTGGGATGTTAAGCTTAAATGTGATCGATACTTCAACGGGTGGGCCTACCGGTGCAAGTGGTAACTTTATTGTGGTGCCTGCGCAGTTTGCCATTAATCTTCCCGGCAATAGTGCAACGCAAACAGCATCGCCCAGCAGTGCGGCTGTCACGGCTTGTTTAGCAGATTCTGCTTTTAGTAAAGCAGGCGATGCATTTACAGTGAATGTTCAAGCACAAACGGCACAAGGCGTTGTGACACCCAACTTTGGAAACGAAACTTCTCCAGAAGGAGTTTCATTAACATCAGGTGCGTTATTAGCGCCGGCTGGGGGACGCAATGGCAGCACGAATGCGGGTGTGATTGCCAATGGTAGTACATTTACTAAAGTAAATGGAAGTGGTTCGCCTTTTACAGGCAGATATTTTACAGGAACGACTTTTTCGTTTGATGAAGTGGGTTGTATTAACCTAGTGGCGGGTATTGCCAGTGGTAATTATTTAGCGGCGGGTGGTAATGTGACAGTCTCGCAAGTGGTGGGTCGTTTTACGCCCGATCACTTTTCGGCGGCTGGTAATACGCCGGAATTTACGACAGTGAATATCAATTCCAATGGCAGCTTTACGTATTTGGGGCAAGGTTTTAATTACCTCACGGTTCCGGTGTTAACCGTTACTGCGAATGCGGCGGCTGGAACCACAACACAAAATTATACAGGCAGCTTTTGGAAATTAAGCAGTAGTACTTTTGCGCCTGTGTACAATGAAGGCTATTACGCTGTGGTTGCAGGAGATAGCATTCCTGCATTAACGTTTGTGGGCACGGTTCCAACGCCTGTTTTTGTGGATAATGGTAATGGAACGGGAACCTATACCTATTCGGGAGGCTCTGCGTTACAAATTCAAAAGCCGGCTTCACCCTCGCCGCAATTGACAGCGGAAATTCAGCTGAATATTGCGACGATTAAGGATTCAGATAATGTCGCTTGTACGGGCACAGGGTGTGTTTCCAATGGTTATCCATTTGGATTAACAACGAGTGGCAATGGGATCTTGTTTTCAGGCACCGGGACTGGAAATGGGAAACAATTTTTATATGGTCGCTTAGCGGTAGTGGATGCCAATGGTTTAGAAAGTGCATCATTAACCATGCCAATGCAAACGCAGTATTATACGGATAAAGGGTTTGTCCTAAATACGTATGATTCAACTACCAGTTTTACAGGTGGTGTATCCAGTCTGGTGATAACGCCTTCAACAGGGCTTTCGACAACGGCGACTTTACCAGCACCGCCGACATTTGTGAATGGCGTTTTAAATATTAGCTTTAGTGCACCTAATATTTCAGGTAATGCGAGTGTTGAAGCCAATTTAACATCGGGTGGTGCAAATTTGATTTGGCTAGAATACCCTTGGCCAAGTTCTACAAATAATTGCCCAGTGGGGCAAGCAGTTTTTGGGGTTTCACAAGGGAATCCTAGAATTATTTATTCCAAGGAAAACGTACCGTAATAGTTAAAGTAATCGAAAGCCCCCTTTGAAGGGGGCTGCGAGCTTTGCTCGCGGGAGATGTCATGAAAGGATTCGGAATCATCACAGCAGCAATCTTGTGCTTAAGCTCTGCTGTTTTTGCCAAGCAATGTACACCCACTAGCCTATTAGTCACGGCAACAGCAGTCTCTAATTTGCCCGCTTCACCGCCACCCAATTTTAATGCCACACAAACAGCTGGTAATGATTTTACCCTTTATTTAACAGCTTATAATGCCAGTGATTGCGGGATTGTGAGCAGTTATAAAGGTAAGAAAACCATTCGGTTGTATACCACTTATGTCAATCCCACGAGTGGGACAGTGGCGATGAGTATTAATGGTGTTAATATTGCGAGTAGTGCCGGTGCGACTCAAACCACCCAATCCATTACATTTACCAATGGGGTTGCTACCATCACAGGTAATTATAAAGATGCAGGCAAATTAATATTAAATGTGGTGGATACTTCAGCCGGTGGTCCTACAGGGGCGAGTGGTAATTTTATTGTGGTTCCTGCGAAATTTGCGATTAATGTGCCGAATAATGCGGTAACAACTTGTGACACAAACGCAGCGTTTAGTAAAGCAGGTGTTGGTTTTACGGTGAATGTTCAGCCACAGACTGCACAAGGAGTGGTCACACCCAATTATGGAAAAGAAACTTCACCTGAAGGGATCTTATTACAATCAGGATCTTTAGTGGCCCCTAGTGGCGGGCGTAATGGCAGTACAAATTCAGGGGTGATTGCCAATGGCAGTACATTTACTAAAGTGACGGGCAGTGGATCACCCTTTACAGGCCCTTATTTTACAGGGAATAAATTTTCATTTGATGAAGTAGGGTGTATTAACTTAATAGCCAATGTGGCGAGTGGTGATTATTTAAGTGGTGGCGGGAATGTCGTGGGTTCGCAAGTGGTTGGACGCTTTACCCCCGATCATTTTTCAGTGGCCGGGAATGTTCCGGAATTTTCTACCGTCAATAACAATGCCAATGGCAGCTTTACTTATTTAGGACAAAATTTTAATTATCTGACGTTTCCGATGTTAACAGTCATCGCCAATGCCGCTAGCGGAACTGTCACTCAAAATTATACAGGAAGCTTTTGGAAATTAAATAGCAATGGTTTTACACCCGGTTATAGCGCCAATTATTATCCAGTCAATGCGGGGGATAGCATTCCCACACAGACTTTGGTTGGCAGTGTTGGAACACCCGATTTTGTGGATAATGCGAATGGAACGGGAACCTATACGTTTTCAGAGAGCACTGATTTACAAATTCAAAAACCGGCTTCATCTACACTGCCATTAACAGCCGAAATTAGCATGAATATTGCAACGATTACCGACTCCGATGGGATTGCCTGTAGCGGTTCAGGTTGTTTATCGGGGGGTTATGCATTTGGGGAAACAACAGCGGGTAACGGCATTTTGTTTTCAGGAACAGGCGTGGGAAATGGAAAACAATTTTTATATGGTCGTTTAACTGTGGTCGATGCATTAGGTGCCGAAACAACTTCGCTCGCCATGCCAATGCAAATAGAATATTATACAAACCAAGGATTTGTCTTAAATACTTTTGATTCAACCACGGTTTTCACAGGCGGCGCTTCCAGTTTAACTTTAACGCCTTCACCAGGCATTGCGACAACGCCTACATTTTTAGGAACGCCTGTATTTGTGAAAGGCATTTTAAATATTAATCTGAGTGCCCCTAATGCAGCAGGGTATGTGACAGTAGAAGCTAATTTAACAGGCGATGGTGCGAATTTAACGTGGTTAGCATATCCTTGGTTTAGCTCTACCACTGGAGATCCCATTGGGCGGGCAACCTTTGGGGAAAATGCCGGTAACCCTCGAGTTATTTTTAAGGAAGAAAAACTGCCCAACATTTTGCCTTAAAGGATAAAAAAATGGATAAACCACGAATTATTGTGATTGACGATAATCCGGCAATTCATGAGGATTTTAAAAAGATCTTAGATCCTGCTATGAATGAAAAAGAAAACGTTTTATCGGAATTAGACAAAGCATTATTTGAAGATAAATTAACCAGTACAGTTAAGGAGGCAGCTCAATTCCCGCAATATCACGTAGATTTCGCAAACCAAGGCCGGGAAGGGGTCGAAATTATTAAAAAAGCGTTGGATGAAAATAAGCCTTTTTGTGTCGCTTTTGTAGATATTAGGATGCCACCGGGTTGGGATGGCATCGAAACAATTCAAGAAATATGGAAAATAGATCACTGGATTCAAGTCGTTATTTGCACAGCCTATTCGGATTATTCTTGGGAAGAAACTATTGCAAAACTAGGCGTTTCAGATAATTTACTTATTTTAAAAAAGCCGTTCGATGTGACAGAAGTACGACAATTGGCTTCTTCGCTTACCGAAAAATGGTTGTTAAATGTTAAATTACAAAAACATGTTACTAATCTAGAATCTATTATAGAAGAAAGAACGTTAGCGCTTGCAAAAAGCTTAGCATTAGTGAGAGCAACTCTAGAATCAACAGCGGATGGAATTTTTGTTGAGGATTTAGAAGGTAAGATAGTTGATTATAATACAATATTTTCAACGATGTGGCAAGTGCCAGAGGCAATTTTAAAATTAAATTTAACCAAAAATGTTTTAGAATTTGAGGCCAAACAAGTCATAGATCCAGAAGCATTTATTTCCAAGATGGAGTATTTAAACAAAAATTTTGAAGCAGAAGTCATTGATGAATTAAATTTAAAAGATGGTCATTGTTTCGAACGATACTGTAAACCGCATAGAATGTCCGATAAAATTGTAGGGCGTGTCTGGAGCTTTAGAGATATTTCCGATCAAAAAAGAATGCATCAAGAATTATTATTTCAAGCCACACATGATAAATTAACAAATTTACCAAATAGACGCTTGTTATCTGATCGCATGATGCAGCATTTGGTTTTTGCAAAAAGAAATCAGACCTTGGTTTCAGTTTTATTATTTGACTTAGATGGATTTAAATCAATTAATGACAGTATGGGTCATACCTCAGGAGACTCTGTGTTAAAATTGGTTGCGAAAAGAGTTTCTGAGATTATTCGAGGAAATGATACGCTTGCACGATTGGGAGGAGATGAATTTGTCGTTGTTTTAAGCGATAGTGTGGAAGATCCCCAAGCTGCTGACCTTTCTAAGAAAATTATGGATGTCATTATGCAACCTTTTAAATTATTTAATCAGGAGGTTTCTTTATCTGCGAGTATTGGTATTAGTGTTTACCCGAAAGATGGGGATTCACCAGAAGAATTATTGCGAAAAGCGGATGGAGCTATGTACAGCGTTAAAAACACGAAGGGAAATGCATTTAGATTTTATGATCAGAGTCTATCTCGGTATATACCGGAACAATTAACGCTCGCTAATGATCTGAAAAAATCGATAGAGAAAAATGAATTAAAATTATATTACCAACCGTTAATTGACATTAAATCCGGTAAGATTGTGGGAGTGGAAGCCATGGTTAGATGGCAACATCCCAATCTTGGAATACTAATGCCGGAAATGTTTTTGCAAATTGCAGAAGAAAGTAGTCTTATTATAGCCATTGGAGAATGGATTTTAAGAACGGCGTGTATTCAAAATAAACGTTGGCAAATAGAAAAATTACCTTCCTTGAAAATGGCGATTAGCATTTCAAGCACCCAATTGAAGTATCCTTTTTTTGATGAAATAGTCGAAAAAACTTTAAAAGAAACCGAATTATTACCACAACATTTAGCGCTTGAGGTAACAGAATCTAATATTATCGAAAATCCGACATTAATGATCGAGGTTTTGAATAAACTTAAAAAGCTTGGTGTTGAGTTGGTGGTTAATAATTTTGGTTCCGGTTACAGTAGCTTGAGTTATTTAAGGCAATTTCCTCTGAGTAAGCTAAAAATTGATAATGTGTTCCTGCGCGATATTCGTACAAATATTAATAATGCAAATGTGGTTCGCGCCATTATTGTGATGGCCAATACGTTAAAGTTGAAGGTGGTTGCAGAAGGGATAGAAACCAAGGAACAAATTTCCATGCTAGGTGAATATAAATGTGATGAAGTTCAAGGTCCGTTGTTGGGAGAACCGATGATAGCAGAGGATTTCTCCAATTTTTTGCATAATTATGGCAATTGACTAAAGTAATAAGAGTAGGGAATTGCGCTTCACAGGGATAGGCATAGGAAAGTAAATGATCAATTTGACCAATAACGAAACAGAACCTCGTTTATTGGTGATAGACGATAACCTGTCTATTCATGAAGATTTTAAAAAAATCCTACTGCCTGCGGAACAAACAAAAGAAGAGACCAGTGAATTAGGTCATATTTTATTTGAAGAAACCAAGAATAAAATTAATCTTCCCAAATATAGAATTGATTTTGCAAGCCAAGGGGAAGCAGGTTTAGAATTGGTTAAAAAGCAAGGTGAATCACCCTATTCGATTGCTTTTGTGGATATACGTATGCCACCGGGATGGGATGGCATAGAAACTATTTCTCAGATATGGAAGGTAGATCGTAGAATCCAGATGGTTATTTGTACGGCCTATTCGGATTATTCGTGGGAAGAGACGGTTAGTCAATTAGGTGAAAATGATAATCTGATTATTTTAAAAAAACCTTTTGATATCGTAGAGGTTAGACAAATTGCTTTTTCATTAGCAGAGAAATGGAGAAAGAGTGAAATTGTTGTTGATAAAGTCAATAATTTAATCGAGCTGGTAGCAGAAAGGGCAGAAAAACTAGACCATTTACTTGCTTTATTAAGAACAACCCTAGAATCGACGGGAGATGGCATTATTGTTTCGGATAATGAAGGGAAAATTATCGATTACAATACAAAATTTATTGAGATGTACCATATCCCTGAAAGTGTTTTAGCGCTTAGTAATTACAATAAAGTAATTGAATATATAGAGAAAAATTTAAAAGTCCCCAATGATTTTATTGGTAGAACTAAGGCTATTTACAATAAAGAAGACCTTGAAAGCTTTGATGAAATATATTTTAAAGATGAAAGAATATTTGAGCGTTATTCATTCCCTCATCGCGTACGAAATAAAATTGTTGGAAGGGTTTGGAATTATAGAGATGTTACTCAATATAATAAAATGCAATTTTTGTTAAGAGAACAAGGGAAATTTGATTATTTGACAGATTTGCCTAGTCGAGTGCTCTTAGACGCTCGATTTAAACAAGCCATAATCAATGCAAAAGAATATGGAAGAATATTGGGAGTTTTATTTTTAGATTTAGATAGAATTAAAATTATTAATGATAGTCTTGGGCATGATATTGGGGATTTATTTTTAAAGGCGGTCGCGAGGCGATTGGTGGCTGTGGTTAGTGAAACGGATACTGTTTGTAGAGTAGGTGGAGATGAGTTTGTTTTTTTAATCACTTCTCAAAAGTCATTGGAAGACATTTTTTCTTTGATGGAAAAGCTTTTAAATACTATCAAACAACCCTTTCAAATTGATGAAAATGAACTATTAGTCACAGGAAGTATTGGGTGTAGTATTTATCCAGAGGATGGTTTTGAAAGAGCAGAATTATTGAAAAAAGCAAATTCAGCCATGTATCGTGCGAAGGCATTAGGCAGAAATAATTTTCAACGATATACCAGTGATATGCTCAAAGGTTCTAAAAATAAAATCACATTAGAAAGTGATTTGCGAAAAGCTATCCAAAATAACGAACTTATTTTGTTTTACCAGCCAATGGTGGATTTTATCACAGCCAAAATAGTAGGTGTTGAAGCTTTGGTTCGTTGGAATCATCCTGTTTTAGGATTTCTGCCTCCAGTAGAATTTATTTCAGTTGCGGAAGAATCAGATCTAATATCATCGTTGGGTGAATGGGTGCTTTTTGAAGCTTGTCGGCAAAATAAAGCATGGCAAAATGATCATTTAAAACCCATTATTGTTGCCGTTAATTTGTCTGGAGAGCAATTTAAAAAGCAAAAAATGGATGAGTTGGTTGAGAAGGTTTTAAAAGAAACCCAGATGAAAGCAGAATATTTAGCATTAGAGGTAACTGAAAGTATTATTATTCAGAACACAGAATCTGTTTTGGTCGTCATGAAACGATTGAAAAAAATGGGTATTTCACTGTGTATTGATGATTTTGGAACAGGTTACTCTTCTTTAAGTTATTTGAAAAAATTTCCGTTTGATACATTAAAAATAGATAGATCTTTTGTTGAAGACCTTCATGTTGAGGAAGAATCCAAAAGAATTGTGGTGGCGATTATATCGATGGCAAAAAGTTTAAATTTAAAAATAGTGGCTGAAGGAATAGAAAAAAATGAACAATTTGATTTTCTTAAGGCGAACAATTGTGATACGTCGCAAGGATTTTTATTTTCAAAACCTGTTGAAGCAAAAGCCATTGAGAGAATGTTAAAACAGATTTCAAGTTAACGCTAGAGGGCAAGAAAATGGGAAATGATCAAGAGGAAGAAAAAGTTAAAATACATCGGATTATTGTGATTGACGATAACCCAGCGATTCATGAGGATTTTCGTAAAATCTTAATCCCTTTTACCGAAAGCAAAAATGGTACTTTTTCTCAATTAGATAAAGCGTTATTTGAAGAAGAGTTATCAAAAAAGACTGTGAATTTATCAGACCTACCCAATTATAGTATTGATTTTGCAAATCAAGGGCAGGAAGGCATAGAGATGATGAAAAAGGCATTTAATGAAAATAAACCTTATTCCTTAGCCTTTGTCGATGTTCGAATGCCACCCGGTTTGGATGGTGTTGAAACCATTGAGGGAATTTGGAAGATAGATCCTTGGATACAAGTTGTGATTTGTACCGCTTATTCGGATTATTCTTGGGAAGAGACGATTGGGAGGCTCGGAGTTTCAGATAATTTATTTATTTTAAAAAAGCCTTTTGATGTTTCTGAAGTACGCCAACTCTCCTCTGCACTCACTGAAAAATGGAGTTTGAATATAAAGCTCAAGAAACATGTTATTAACTTAGAAGAAATTGTGAAAGATAGGACGCTGGCTCTTGAGAGAAGCTTAGCATTGGTTAGAGCAACGCTAGAATCAACGGCAGATGGAATTTTTGTCGAAGACTTAGAAGGAAAAGTGGTTGACTATAATACAATTTTTTCAACCATGTGGCAAATGCCAGAGGCTGTTCTGAAATTAAATTTAAGCAAAAATGTGTTGGAATTTGAGTCAAAACAAGCTGTAGATCCAGAAGCATTTCTCTCGAAAATGCAACATTTAAATAAAAATTTCGAGTTAGAAATTATTGATGAATTAAATTTAAAAGATGGGCGTTGTTTCGAACGGTATTGTAAACCTCATAAGATGTCTGGAAAAATTGTGGGACGTGTGTGGAGTTTTAGAAATATTTCCGAACAGAAAAAAATGCATCGAGAATTGCTGTTTCAGGCAACGCATGATAAATTAACAAATTTACCGAATAGACGTTTGTTGTATGATCGTATTTTGCAGCATATGGCTTTTGCCAAGCGAAACAAGACAACAGTCTCTATTTTATTATTTGATTTGGATAAATTTAAAGTAATTAATGATAGTTTTGGTCATACCTCCGGGGATTCAGTCTTAAAATTGGTTTCTAAAAGGGTTTCGGAGATCCTGCGTGCGAGCGATACTTTGGCTCGTCTGGGTGGAGATGAGTTTGTGGCCATTTTAGAGGACAAGCATGAAGAACCTCAAACGCAACTGGTGGCCAAAAAAATAATAGAGGTTATTTCTAAACCCTTTAAATTGTTTGATTATGAATTTTCTTTATCGGTTAGTATTGGTATTAGTGTGTATCCTAAAGATGGTGGTTCCCCTGAAGAATTATTGCAAAAAGCAGATGGAGCCATGTATAGCGTGAAAAGCGCTGATAAGAATTCTGAAAAGAGTGGGTTTAAATTTTATGAATCGGGTTTATCTCAGCATATATCCCAACAATTAACGTTAGAAAATGATTTAAGAAAAGCAATGCGGGAAAACCAATTGAAATTGTATTATCAGCCGCTAGTGGACATGACAACGGGCGCTATTGTGGGAGTGGAAGCCCTGATTAGGTGGGAGCATCCCAGTTTAGGGTTATTGATGCCGGAAGCATTTTTGCAGATTGCAGAAGAAAGCGGTTTAATTATACCTATTGGAGAATGGGTTTTAAGAACTGCTTGCGCTCAAAGCAAAAGTTGGCAAGCAGAAAAATTACCATTTTTGAAAATGGCTGTTAATATTTCAGGGACTCAATTTAAATACCCGTTTTTTGATGAGGTTGTAGAAAAAATATTAAAAGAAGCCCAATTAGAAGCCCAATATTTAGAGATTGAATTAACAGAAGCAACAATTATTGAAAACCCTATTATTATGTTAGATGTTTTGAATAAACTTAAAAATATTGGTGTTAAACTGGTTATTAATAATTTTGGTTCTGGGTATAGTAGCTTAGGTTATTTAAGACAATTCTCATTTGATAAACTAAAAATTGATGGCGCATTCTTACGCGATATTAATACGAATTCCAATAATTCTAGTTTGGTTCATACTATTATTTCAATGGGTAATAGTTTAAAGTTGAAGGTAGTTGCAGAAGGGATAGAAACGAAAGATCAAGTTTCTATTCTAAACGAATATAAATGTGACGAAGCCCAAGGAAAGTTGTTAAGTCAACCTGTCACGGCAGAAGAATTTTCCAATTTATTGCTGAATGGTCACAATTTACTAAAAGGATCTGATTTATGATACGAAATGTGGATAGTGAAGAAATAACGGTAAAATATCGTATTGGATGGTTGGCAGCAGTTGCTTTTGGTATTGCAGGGAATATTAGTCTTTTTACGTTGGGGCCTGTTTTGCAGTCTGTCGGAAAAATTGGGATCCTATTGTTTATCGTTGGGATGATTGTTGCTTGGATTGGCGGTTTTTTATGGATTAAAGTTATCTTACGGCACCAAGATAAAGTAGGTGGTGTTGCCGTAAACTGTTTTGAAAGTTACAGAACCAGAAGCCCACTTTTATTAACATTGGTGTGTTTTGGGTATTGGCTTTCATGGGTAGTACAGGCAGCTTTTAGCGCACAGTTTTGCGCAACAGCCATTACTGAATGGTTATCACTGACACAAATTTCTTCCATGATGCTCTCGATTGGGATCATGATATTTTTTATTGGGTGTGGATTAGTAAAATTAACGATAGTTGCTCGAATCATTGTACCCATAGCGTGTGTCACCGTTCTATTGTCATTGCTATCTGGGATCCTACCTATTTTGGCTGGTAATGTGCATTGGGGTGAACAAGCATTAATGAGTGTTCAATTACCCTTTGCGGGATGGTTTGGTTATTTAACGGTGCTGATGTCTGGATTTTATCTGGTTAGTTGGATTGTGCCTGCTTATGAAGTGACCACCTGCTTAGCAGGTGAAATGAAAAACGGTGAAAAAAATATACCCAAGGCGTTTATAGTCAGTGGTATTTTAAGTGGTTTATTTTTTGTTCTATTGCCAATTATTTGGTTGAGTGTTTTGGGGTTTGATAATCTGATTGCAGATTATACGGCTGGAAAGAATTGGCTTAATTTTGAATTATTATTTCCGGGTTTTGGAAAAACATTTGCTTCCACGTGTGGTTCTTTCTTAATTATTTCTTTTATGCTTTGTTCTGGAATAGGTTCGATAGTAGGACCTTCAAGAACTTTGGTGCAATTGGCAGAATATGGTTTATTCCCGAAAATATTTCAACGGCGTTTAGAAAATGGGGCGCCTTGGATTGCGGTGGGTGTGGCTGGGCTATTGAGTATATTAACGCTCTATTTTGAAGCGCCTGTTTGGTTGATGTCTGCAACAAATTTTGGATATCTCTCTTGTATGATTATAGCCACCTTGGGGGTATGGCTTATATCAAAAGAAGGAACGGAAAATAATGTTTTAAATTCGTCTCGAAACATTGAACTATCAACGTTGGTAGTTTGTGGGATCTGGTTTGCTTCTATTATTTTTGGCTATCAGCAGTATGGAATGTATGCTGTATTTAATGGCATTTTATTTATATTTTTGGCTATTTTACCGTATGCTTGGAGAAAGGTAGGCGATGGATTTCAAAAAGGAGAGAAAATAAATTGGCATTCCATGAATATTAGTTTACGCATGCTTTTCTTTGGTGTGACTTTATTAAATGTGGTCGGTTATTTGTTGGCACTTAAACAATTGCCGCAAACGGGGAGCTTGGTTGTTTTTTTAAACGATATTTTTGTGACGGTTGTCTTAACTTCTATTGTGATTGGGTTATTGTTAACCGATAGCGTGGCTTATGCATCCATGCAAATTGCAGCAGTTTCTCGCCAGTTATCCCAGACAACGATGGTTGAATTAGTTCAAGCAATGAAGGCGCTGGGCAGAGGTGTGCTAGAAAAAACACACATCAACTTCAAGAAGATTTTATTAAAATCTAATCGAAAAGATGAGTTGGGTATTATGGCAAATAGCTTTGACGAATTAGAAACCCAAGTTGAGAGTGTTATTGAGAATATTGACACAACGCGAGAGCAGTTAAATACGGCCAGGGAAGAATTAGTGAATGCGAATCAGCTACTAGAAAAACGGGTTCAAGAGCGAACGGCTGAACTTTCCGAGCAATATATAAAACTACAAACAGAAATGGCAGAAGGATTGAAAACCAAAGAAAGTTTGGCGATTGCAAGTCAACAATTGTTAAAAACGGCAAGAATGGCGGGAATGGCCGAAGTTTCTACAAGCGTTTTGCACAATGTCGGGAATGTTTTGAATAGTGTTAACGTTTCTATATCGTTGATTACTGAAAAAATAACAAAATCTAAAATATCAGCATTATCAAAAGTTGTCGAACTTATGCAGGCTAATAGCGAGCACATTGCTCAATTTATGAGTGAGGATCCTAAAGGAAAACTGTTGCAACCGTATATTGCTGAACTGTCGCATCATTTAACTGAAGAAAGAGAATCGGCACTGCGTGAATTAAAAAGTTTGGATCAGAATATTCAGCATATTAAAGACATTGTTAAAAGTCAGCAGTCGATTACAGGCGAAACTGGTGGCGTTCAGGAACCGTTGGTTTTAAAAAAATTACTGGACGATGCGATTGAAATTGCTTTATGCGATATGGGTAGTAAAGGGATTCATATAAAGCGTGAATATTTAGTGGAAGATGAAGTGATTATTGATAAATCGAAAGTAATGCAAATTCTACTAAATCTCATGCGAAATGCGAATGATTCAGTGTTGTCTTCTAAGCAGCCTGACAAAGAGATCATTGTACGTGTCGAAAAAATTGAGGGCGATCGGATGAGTATTAAAGTGATTGATAATGGAGAAGGTATTGCGCCTGAAAATATTACACGAATTTTTTCCTTTGGATTTACGACTAAAGAAACAGGACACGGTTTTGGATTACATTCCAGCGCGTTAGTTGCAAGAGAATTGAGAGGCTCTCTGAATGCTTATAGCGATGGCGTAGGGAAAGGAGCGACGTTTCATTTAATCTTGCCATTTATTTCTAAAGCGACTAAATAGCGGATAAAATTAGGTTAAACCATTTTCAACGTTGATCACGCATCCATTGCTCCAGCAAAATAGCTGCCGCTTCGGCATGACTTTTTTGATCTGGCTTTGCGCCTTTCAAAATGGCTTTTCTTCGATCGTTTGCTTCCCAACTACTTAAGCGTTCATCAACTTCATGGGTAGGCAATTGAAAATGCGTGATAAGGCGTTGCCTAAAGCGCCTACTTCTAAATGTCATGAGCTGCGTGCTGTCGTCCATATTGAGTGGGATCCCAACCACAAGCTCGTTAACACGCCACTTTTCAATCAGTTGTTTAATTTCTAGCCAATTAGGAATACCATCTTGCGCTGCAATGGTGGTTAGGGGCGTTGCCGTTTGGGTAATTGTTTGGCCGACTGCCACACCGATATGTTTCATCCCAAAATCAAAGCATAACAGTGTTTTGGGTGTGTTTGGATTATCGTTGGAATTAGGCATGACCAATATCACTCGACAGCCGATTAATATCCACACCCATCGCAGTCGCGGCTGCTCTCCACCGATGTTCAATGGCCATATAAAATAAAATATCGAAATTAGCAGGGCCATAAAGCCAGGTATTAGCAGCTAATTCTTGTTCGAGTTGTCCCGCTTGCCAATGGGCATACCCGAGTGCAATTAACGCATGGGTGGGTCCTTGATTTTGGGCAATGGCCTTTAAAATATCCGGAGAAGTGGTAAGTGAAATTTGTTGAGAAACTTTTAAAGTAGAATTCCAAACGGTATTACTAGAATGTAAAATAAATCCGCGATCTTTTTGTACAGGTCCTCCATTAAAAACAACACGATTGGCAACTTCAGGATAAGCGGTATGAATTCCAATTTGCTCTAAAATATCATTGAGTCGAATGCTCGGTAATGGTTGATTAATTACAATACCTGTTGCTCCCTCACTGTTATGTTCGCAAAGATAAGTCACCGAACGAAAGAAATTCGGATCCAGCAGCGAAGGCATGGCAATCAGAAAATGATTTTTAAACGAAGTTGACATGCGTTTTTTTAATCCTCTAATCTATCCATAATAGCCGCTATTACTTTATCCGCAATATCGATATCAAAAATCGTTTCCAATTCTCTCACACAAGTGGGGCTAGTCACATTAATTTCTGTTAAATAATCACCTATCACATCAATACCGACAAAAGTAAGGCCTTTTTCTCGCAAAGTAGGGCCAATTTGTGCACAAATCCATAAATCCCGTTTGGATAATTCAACGCCAATGCCGGTTCCACCAGCGGCTAAGTTGCCGCGAAAATCGTCCGCTGCTGGGATTCGGGCTAAACCAAAGGGAATGGGTTCGCCATTAATTAATAAGATCCTTTTGTCTCCTGCTGTAATTTCAGGAATATAACGCTGCGCCATGATATAATTTGTTTCTTGGTGCGTGAGGGATTCAATCATGCTATTTAGATTAGGGTCTCCCATGGCAATCTGAAAAATATTGCGTCCCCCCATGCCATCTAACGGTTTTAACACCACGACCCCTTGTTCTTCTATAAAAGTTTTGAGTATCGTTCGCGAAGCACTCACCAATGTTGGTGGCATACATTGTGGAAACCAGGTTGCAAATAGTTTTTCATTGGCATCTCGCAAGGCTTTGGGTTTGTTCAGAACCAAACAGCCATTTTGTTCGGCATGTTCTAGAATATAGGTCGCATAGAGGTATTGCATATCCACCGGCGGGTCTTTGCGCATCAATAACACATCGAATTGATCCAAAGGACCCAAAATCGGTTCCGAAAGGTGATAGTAAGGTTCTTGGCTAGGATCTAAATCTAAAATGCGGCTTAAGCCCCAGGGATTGCCATACTGTAAAAAAAGATCTGGGAGTTCAAGGTAATGTAGCTTAAACCCGCGCTTTTGGGCTGCCAGCAATAAGGCCAGAGTGGTGTCTTTTTCGGGGTGAATCTTTTGGATGGGATCCATCACCACACCTAATATCGGTTGCTCTAACATCTTTAAGCCTCTCATTTTAGCTATACTTTTAAATACCTAACCTAGACACAGGAAGTCTAAATCTGATGGGCCCGTTTGAGACATTGCTTGACATAGAACAGAATTGCAAAGCCAATACAGTTAAAATTCCACGTCAGATTGTAACAGAAAAAGATTGGCTTGGGATTGCTTTTAAGGCTTCTGGCTTTAATTTTGTCTGCCCTATGGCGATTGTGACCGAGGTTTTACGATGGCCATCCGTGACCGAGTTGCCCTCTGCTGCCCATTGGTTTAAAGGGACGGCAAATCTCAGGGGTCATATTTTACCTGTCACCGATTTTCAGGGGTTTATTACGAATAAGCCACATCGTAGCCGCTCTTTAAGTCGGGTGTTGGTTATCACATTATCCGGCGTTTCTTATGGGTTTGCAGTGGAGCAAGTGATTGGGATAGAACGATTTTTTAGTGAAGAAAAGAAACCGTTGGATGGAATCGATCATATCGAGGATTATTTGCCCTATGTAGAGGGCGCATTTGAGCGAAATGAAAAACCGTGGCTTATCTTAAATATGCATGCCGTGATAGAATCCACAGAATTTTACCATATTGTATCGTTTAAAAGAGATTATGAGCCAGGAATCTGAAGACGAAGAACTTATCCATATCTTTATCGAAGAGGCGAAGGAGCTTTTAGATGCGATTGCGATGTCGCTGCAAAAGTGGTCGACAGATCTCACCGATAAAACGATATTTGCGGCACTAAAACGCGACTTACATACATTAAAAGGGGGGGCCAGAATGGTAAGCCAGCCCATTTTAGGTACGTTAGCACATGAGTTAGAATCTTTGTGTGATTTTTTATTAAATACCACTATGCCCATCGAAAGAAAACATTACGATTTGATCTGTGCAGGGCAAGACAGGATGAATGTGTTAGTGGATTTATTAGCGACTCAAAAACCTTTATTGGGGATAGAAGATTTGGTGGCCCAGTTTAAAGCGGCTATCTCTGGCGTTGAAAAACCAATACAGGAAGAAGCCCTACCAGCGCAAAAAAAAGAGCCTGCGAAAACTTCAAAAGAACCAGAGGTGACGAGTGAAACCACAAACGAAGTGATTAGAATTAAATCAGATTTACTGGAATCATTGAATAATCTTTCCATCGAAAATAATATTATTCGAGTGAATGTGAGCCATTACGTCGATAAAATTAAATTAAATTTAAATGAAATAATGCGGTTAATTAAAGTATTTCAAGAAAAAGCAAGCAAAAATTCAGGACCCTACAGACCTTATTCAATATCGGATATTTTAGGATTATTTGAAGCTTGCAAATCGGCTATTCAAATCCATTCTAATGTCGAATCTCTTTTATCCCAACAATCTCGCGTGAGTTTAGAACTACAAGAGCGTTTAATTGATACGCGAATGATTTCTTTTAGCAGTATTGTTCCTAGGTTAAGTCGCACTGTCAGGCAGGTTGCATCGGAATTAAAAAAGAAAATTGATTTTAATGTATTGCAAGCAGAAGGGGAAATAGACAGAAATTTATTAGATCATATTGTTCCGAGTTTGGAACATCTGTTAAGAAATTCGCTGGATCATGGTATTGAATCGGCGGAAGAGCGATTAAAGCAAAATAAGCCTGAAGTGGGTAAGATAAATTTGCGCTTCTTTCGCATGGGTCACGAAGCTTGTATGGAAATCAGTGATGATGGCGCTGGCATTAATGTTGAAGCGGTTAAAAGAAAGGCAATAAAATTGGGATTGCTAGCAGAAGATGCCAAGTATTCCAATGAAGAACTGATTCGATTTATTTTTGAACCAGGATTTTCGACCAAGGAACATATTAGTGAAATATCAGGTCGAGGCGTTGGGATGGATGTGGTCAATACGGTTGTAAAGGCATTGGGCGGTAATCTGTCCATTGAATCACAGACAGGCAAAGGAACAAAGTGTGTTATTCGAGCGCCTTTTACCACATCGATGAATCGGGCCCTCTTAGTGACGGTGAAAAGCCAAATATTTGGCATTTTATTATCAACCGTTGAAAATATTGTGCTCTTAGATGTTAAAAGAATCAAAGAAGCTTTAAAAAAACAGGAAGTGATTGTCTATAATAACAAAGAGTATCACTTAAAGTACTTAGGGGAGGTTTTGGGACTCGAGGATAATCTATCGATACCCAGCAATAAAGAGAGCCTTCCGGTTTTGTTTTTTAATTTTGCCGATTATAATGCGGCACTTTTGGTGGACTCATTGATAGGCAGTCAAGAAGTAGTGGTACAAACGTTAGGCCCTCAATTTAAACTGATGGATATGTTTAGTGGTGCTACGTTGTTAGCAGACGGCAGAGTCATTATTATTTTGGATGCTTATTCAATGGCATTAGAAAGACGAAAATTAGGTGAAATCATGGAGAGACAGGTGGGTGCTAAACGGGAATTTACAATATTGGTTGTTGATGATTCTATTACTATTAGAACCGTGACAAAAAATTTCTTGGAACGGCATAAGTATCACGTTCTAACAGCCAAAGATGGTTTAGATGCGTTAGAAAAAGTGGCTGTAGAAAAACCAGACCTGGTTTTACTCGATCTCGAGATGCCAAGGATGGATGGATTTCAATTTGCAGAGAAGTTTAGAAGTGATATCGCACATTCTAGTATTCCGATTATTATGATTACTTTTTGTACAGGCGATACGGAAAAAGCGCGTGCAAAGCAATTAGGAATTAATATGTTTATCAATAAACCGTACAAAGAACCAGATTTACTGGAGGCAGTTGAGCAGTTATTGGAAATTAAATAATGCAGCCAACCATAGCTTGTTTGTTATTATCGTTAGAGGATGAAAAAATTATTTTGCCAACAGCAGCCATTGCCGAAATTATACCTTACGAGACACCAGAGTTACTGGACGATTCCCCTAGTTGGTTTAAGGGGATATTAACTTGGAGGGGGATCCATATTCCATTAATTAATATGCAAACCATAGAGCCTTTTTCTGCCTGGCAGGAAGGAGAGACGAAAGAGACGCTGGAAAATAAACCAGAAACCTATGTTGCGATTTTAAATCGTATGGAAAAAACACCTGGCAGTGAAGCAGTGGGTTCAACGCATCCTTATCCTTTTTTTTCTATTTTAATCAAAGAAATCCCGAAATTATATCGCTTGATGGAAGAAGGTATCAAATTGGTTAACCGTGAGTCCTCGGACTCACGGTTTTTAATGAAAATTGCGGTGCAAAGTAACCAAGCATTTATTCCTAATCTGCAATATTTTTGGAAAATTATCGATGGATTGCCTTCACGATTGCAGTGGTTTAGGCAAGCAGGGCTTTAAAAGGAACAAGGAGAGATGATGAGAAATTTTCCGGAAAAAACATTTTATTACCTACGGGATTTTGTTAGGGCCTTGTTGATTGTGCTTGCTTTTTCGACCATCCTTAATTTTTGGTATATTAATCAACAAAGAGATTATTTCCAACAATATATTACCCATTCAACCGAGCTAAGAGTGTTAACACAGCAAGTGACTAAGTATGCGACTGAAGGCGTATTTACACAAAAAGAAAATGTTTTTCCAAGTTTAAAGATAAGCCTTTCAAGTGCTGAAAAGGAGCTGGAAATTTTGACTAATGGCGAAGTGGTAGCGCAAAACATAGTTCTTCCGTCAAGTCCTGAAAAAATTAAGAGAGAAGAGTTAAGTCGTTTTAACGATACCTGGGAAGCTATTAAAGAAAAGGTAGGTTTTATTTTAGAAAATAAAGATGTTATTATTAATTTAGATAAAATGAGCAAACGCTTGGTAACCAATATCGATCATGTCCGTTCAAATTATTGGGATTTAATTGCTATTCTTGAGAATAGCAATAACAATGAAAATAAAAACATCACGTTAATTGCGCGACAGATCAGTCTGTCTCAAGAGATTGTCGATGACATCGAAAATATTATCACTGTCGATAGCGGCGTTGTTAAATCGATGACAGGATTGTCCGAAAAAATAAATTTATTGTTTAGTCGTGCTGCAGAAATTAAGGCAGATATCAATAATGGTTCAAGCGCGAATGTGAAACTATCGGAAGTTGATGATAACTTACAGTTAGTCAGAGTGGATGCAAATTCGGTTGCGGATATCGGTGGAGTAACGGAAAAAATTTATAATACCATTGTTGAGATTTCTAATCTTGGGCCTGTTATTTCAGGTCTTTCTAAAAATGTAGAAAATGCTTATATCAATTATCAGAAATCCAATACTTTCATCGATTTAAGTGCTTATATATTAGGTTTTTCATGCTTTTTGGTATTGATTCTCTCGATTTATCTGTTGCAGAAAGAAAGCAGTTTTCATTTGAAAGCAACTGAAGAGAAGAACAAATTAATGCAAGTTGCAGTGGATAAATTATTAAAAGAGTTACCAGATCTTGCGACGGGAAATTCAAAGATAGACTTGACCGCCCCCAATATAACAGGGGTTTCAGGTATGATAACAGAATCTTTTTCCTATGCATTAAACACCCTCAGAAAGTTGGTTCATAACATTGGACGTACAGCTCAGAATGTCTCAGTGTCGGCAGTAGATGCCCAAAAGATTATTAAAGAGTTAGCGGCTTTTAGTGGAAATCAGGCACAAGAAATTGTAGAAGTGACTGCTTCAGTGAGTCGAATGGCCGTTTCCATTGAAGAAGTGTCGACCAATGCAGCAGAGTCGGCTGAAGTCGCATTAGATTCGGTTAATATTGCAAGCGAAGGCGGGAAAGTGGTTCGCAGCACGATCAGTGGCATGGAGCGGATCCAAACTCAAATTCAAGAAACATCGAGCTATATGAAAAGATTAAGTGATAGTTCACAAGAGATTGGTGAAATTGTTTCTTTAATTGATGGGATTGCCGACCAAACCAATATATTGTCGTTGAATGCCTCTATTCAAGCTGCAATGGCGGGAGAAGCAGGACGTGGTTTTGCAGTAGTGGCAGATGAAGTGCAGCGTTTAGCAGAAAAAGTAAGTTACGCGACGAAAGAAATTGGATCTTTAGTACGCTCTATTCAAACCGATACAGGTCAAGTGATTGTGGCCATGGAGCAAACAAAAGAACAAGTACAAGAAGGCGTTAAATTTGCGCAGGATGCGGGTGGAACCTTAGAAAAAATTGAAACTGTTTCAAGACGATTATCCGATTTAATTCAAAATATTTCATCTTCCGCGAGCGAACAAGCACTGGTATCGGGAAAAATTTCTCATATCATGAACGATGTGAAAGATATTGCAAAGCAAACAGCAACTGGCACGATGTCCACTGTTGATTTAATCGGGAAACTAATGCAATATGTCACCGACCTACGTAATTCTGTGTTTGAGCTTTAATCTAAAAATTAAATTTTATAAAAATATTTAAAATATTTTTCATTTACCTATTGTATTGATATTTTGACCGGAGTAGCATTATGGAGCTTAGAGTGTGGATTTATCTCTAAGTAGGAACTTAAAAGGAACGCCATTGGCATTTCGAGTAGGGTTTTATCAGCCTCAAGGAATTGGAGGACGCTACAATGATGAGATTAAATAGAAATGATGAAGTTTTAGGTTTTTTTGATGTTAAAGCAGATAAGATTAACATCGGTGAAAAATCTTTTCATGAAGAAATGGATGTATTAGATCCTTTTTTACTAACAGATCCGTTCGATGTCACTTACGCAATCATCTGGGAAAGAAGCCTACTACAGCAACACTAGCTTGCTAGAGGCCGGGAATGGTCGCCCAACAAACACTCCCTGTGATCGTTGGGCGTATCCGGGCATCACTGCCCACCACTTGCATCCTTGCTTGGGTCAATCCGTTGGTTTACAACTTCAACTTCCAGGTTACAGTTTATCGTGAGATAGCGGGGAGAGAGAGCTCTAATCGCCCGAGTTGTTGTGCGCTTTTGTCAGTCCAAGACAAGAAAAAAGGGGCTACTGAAAATCTCCCACCAAGCACTGTAACGCTGCAATCATCGCAATGGCGGCCGTTTCTGTTCTTAAGATACGTGGGCCAAGCGCAATGGCCTGAAACCCTTTTTTGCAGGCAAACTCAACTTCTGCTTCTGTTAAACCGCCTTCAGGGCCAATAAGTAAGGCAATAGACTTTTTTTCTAGCGAAATGGCTTTTAAAGTTTGGGAGGCAGTGGGAGAGAGTACTAATCGAGTAGATTCTGCCCGTTCAAATGCCCATTGTTTTAAATCGCACACCTTTTCAATAGTGGGTACTTGGGTACGGCCACATTGTTCACTTGCATGAATCGCCACTTTCGTAAAGTGTTCGTTTTTGTTTTCTAATCGCTCTGAATTTAAATGCACAACGGTTCGTTCCGATAAAAGAGGCGTGATACTGGTAACGCCCAATTCAGTTGCTTTTTGGACGACAAATTCCATCTTGTCCCCTTTAGACAACCCTTGGCCTAGGTGTATCTTTAAAGGAGATTCCAAGTTTTTTTCTATTTTTTCGATAATATGAACAAATAATGCATGGCGTTTAAAAGGGGTAATAGTAGCCAGGTATTCAAAACCATCGCCATTGAAAAGAATAATAGATTTTTCTGTTTTCAATCGCAAGACAGTACTTAAACGATGGCTGGTGGCTTTATCTAATTCAAATTGATCGTTGATTTGTAATGTTCGATTTTGATAAATTCGCATTATTTTCATGATTTAATTAAGTTTTTTAGCTAACAATAAAATGGAGTTGGTTTTGAAAAATATATTATAACATAAGCTATGATAACTATAAGAGGAGAAGAACGATAGATACTAAATACCATCAAGTGATTCGTGATCTTTCAGATAGGATTGTGGTTGCCCAGCGACCAGTGCGGATTTTAGACGCATTGAAGTGGGATAAAGAGATTGAAGCACAATTTTTTGAAAAGAAATTTACTGAATTCCCCCAAGTGTTGGGGCCGGAATTTTATGAAAAAAATCCCTTGAAATTTGATGCCGATCAAAAAATAGCGGAGTTTTCACAAATAGATGCCGATATTCGCCGTGAACTGGGTCAATTCAATGGCGTGGGTTCTATTATGCAGCGGATGTGTCGAGAATATATTACGGTTGTCGAAATGCTAAAAGCCAGAGGAACCAAAAGATTTTCTAATCTTTCAGAACAACTCTATGGCAGTTCGCAAGATGCTTTTTATGCAGGTGCACCGACATTAAATGATTTAGCGGCACTGGTTACAAATGCTTTGACATTTATTCAAAATCAAACAGATAGCGATTTAGATAAAAAAGTGTATTCAAGCGAAGAAGCGGTTGAAAAATTGGGGCTTCGCCTGGCGGGTTATTTTAAAGACAATGCGGCTAAAGTTCGTGTTAAATTGAGTGATGAAATTGTAGCCGATGCAGCAGCTGGAGCAGAATTTATTAAACTCAGACGAAATGCTGTTTTTAGCGAACGAGATCTGCGTATTCTCGAAGTGCATGAAGGCTGGGTTCATCTAGGGACAACATTAAATGGATTAAGCCAACCCATTTGTACTTTTTTAAGTAAAGGGCCACCTTCTTCAACTGCAACGCAAGAAGGGTTAGCTATTATTATGGAAATCTTTACTTTTGCCTCACATCCTAGTCGTCTTCAGCGATTAACCCATCGTATTACTGCGATTGATATGGCGTCTAAAGGGGCTAATTTTTTAGAGGTATTCAAGTTTTTTCAAGAGCAGGGGTTAGCTAATGAAGAGTGTTATAGCCGAACAACACGCGTTTTTCGCGGTAGTACTGTCGAAGGATTGCCCTTTACCAAAGATTTAGTCTATAGCAAAGGGTTTATTTTAATTTATAACTATATTCGTTTGGCGATTCAACGCGGATTAATATCGCGTATTCCACTGCTTTTTTTAGGAAAAACAACCTTAGAAGATATCCGTGTGTTAAATGATTTGGTAGAAGAAAAAATAATTGTTGTGCCAAGATATATTCCAGAACAATTTAAAGACTTAGGCGCACTCAGTTCTTGGATGTGTTATTCATTGTTTTTAAACAAACTCGATCTCACACAATTGGCTAAAGAATATAAAGAACTTTTATAAGCTAAGGCAAGAATACTCAGGAAAATCACTGAAATGCCAAGCCAGAGTGACGGGCTCGTGGGTAATTCAGAAAAAGCAACAAATCCAACGAGCATGCTTAAAAAGAATTTTGTAAATCCAAACGGCGTTAAAAATGTGACTTCCGCCAGTTGATAAGCCTTACTAAAAGACAAATGCGCAACCGTTGCGAGTGCGCCCATCAACAGTAACCACGGCCATTGTGTTAAGGTGGGCATACTCCAGTGAAAGCATGCGGGAATGAATGAAACGGGTGCCATAAACAATAATAGATATAAAGTGAGTGCCATCGGTGTTTCACCCTGGCGTGCTAATTTCCGGGTTAAGAGCTTGCTAAAGGCTAATACAAAGGCAGAAGAAAGTGGAAAAATAGCCGAAAAGCCAATTGGATGAACCCCACCACGCAATGGAATATCGGGTCTGGAAATAATAAAAGCACCGATTAAACTTAAGGAAATCGCAACGAATCTGGTTTTGTCTATTTTTTCATGTAGCAAAAGTGAAGCGCCAATCACAGTAAAAATAGGTCCTGTAAAACTTAAGGCAACCCCTTCGGCAATGGGCATGACTTTTAAGGTGAGATACCAAAGATAAATACCGGCAACCGCAGTGGCGATTCGAAGAAAATGTAATCCAGGATAAGCTGTTTTGAGATCTCGTATTTTAAATTCTGTGAGAAAAGGCAGCAGAAAAAAAGTGCCAAATAGATTTTGGAAAAAAATAATCGTTTCTAAGGGAAGAACATCAAGCGATGTCTGATTCATTCCGCCAGACAAATAACGCACAATTCCGTTAATAAGCGCAAAAGCAGCACAAGAAAGCACTTTCCAAAAAGCACCTTCCCATAGACGAGTCACGCCCAGGGGGGCGGTTGTGGTTTGAAAGGTATTGGCGTTGGTTGCTTTAGTCATAATACTAATTTTACGCGAAAAGAGGGGAAAATCATAGCTTATTTTTTATTTTACCATGCTACAATGAGGCTCAGCCAGAAAAGAAAGTTAGTTAGGAGGATTTCTCATGCCCTCTCGTTTTGAATTAGCGAATGCGATTCGGGTGTTAAGCATGGATGCTGTCGAGCACGCTAATTCTGGGCATCCCGGTATGCCGATGGGAATGGCGGATATTGCCGAAGTGTTATGGAATGATTTTTTACAACATAATCCTAAAAATCCAGCTTGGGTAAACCGTGATCGATTTATCTTATCGAATGGTCATGGTTGTTTATTGCAGTATGCTTTATTGCATTTAACGGGGTACGATTTATCGATTGACGATCTCAAACAATTTCGAACACTGCATTCTAAAACACCTGGACATCCTGAATATGGTGTCACACCTGGTGTCGAAACAACCACCGGACCGTTAGGTCAAGGTTTAGGAAATGCCGTTGGCATGGCATTGGCAGAAGCAGTGTTGGCCGCGACGTTTAATCGCGAGGGTTATTCGGTGATTGATCATCACACCTATTGTTTTGTGGGGGATGGTTGTTTAATGGAAGGCATTTCTCATGAAGTCGCTTCTTTTGCGGGAACTTTTGGATTAGGAAAACTGATTGTTTTTTGGGATAATAATGGCATTTCAATTGATGGAAAAATAAAAGGCTGGTTTTTGGATGATACTCCAAAACGATTTGAAGCCTATCATTGGCAGGTGATTGATAATATTGATGGGCACGATTCGAATGCTATTCGAGAAGCAATTTCGCAAGCTAGAAAAGATTTGAATAGACCAACTTTGATTTGCTGCAAAACAACAATTGGTTATGGTGCTCCTAATTTAGCGGGCAGTGAAAAAATGCATGGATCGCCCTTAGGTGAAGCCGAAATTAGGGCAACTCGAGAATATTTACAGTGGAAAGCAGAGCCATTTTTAATTCCAAACGACATTCAAAAAGCCTGGGATGCAACAGAAAAAGGCGCTATTTTAGAGAAGAAATGGCAAGAAATATATCGAGCCTATAGTACAAAATTTCCGGATCTCGCAAAAGAATTAGAGCGACGATTACAGGGATTGTTGAATGCAGCAGTATTCACAGCATTAGAGGCTTGGCGTGATGAATCAGAAGCAAAAAAAGAAAATATTGCAACACGCAAAGCATTTCAAAATACATTGAATGTGATTTATCCAAACTGCCCTGAATTGATCGGTGGTTCTGCCGATCTTTCAGAATCGAATTTAACGCATTGTCGTTATTCAAACTCTATTCAACCAGAAGGGTCTTTAAAATTCCAAGGGAATTATCTGCACTACGGGGTGCGAGAATTTGGTATGTCTGCCATTATGAACGGCATTGCCTTGCATGGTGGTTTTATTCCGTATGGGGGGACCTTCTTAACCTTTTTAGATTATGGACGGAATGCGGTTCGTTTAAGTGCCATGATGAAAATTCGTGTGGTGTTTGTTTACAGCCATGATTCTATTGGGTTGGGAGAAGATGGACCAACGCATCAACCCATAGAACATTTAAATTTATTACGAGGCACACCCAATATGTCTCTTTGGCGTCCTGCCGATCAAACGGAAACGGCTGTTGCTTGGGCAATGGCTTTAAAACGAACAGCAGGGCCTACAAGCCTTATTTTAACGCGGCAAGCGGTTCCACATTTACCTAAAACAGCGGCTCAATTAAAACAAATTGCACGTGGGGGTTATATTTTAGTGGATTGTGGATCTAAAATAGATGCTGTTATTATTGCGACGGGTTCTGAGGTTTTTTTAGCAGTATCAGCGGCGAAAATACTATTGAAAGAAGGTTATCAGGTTCGAGTGGTCTCTATGCCTTCTACAGATTGCTTTCAGGTACAGGACAAAGATTATCGTGAATCGGTTTTACCCAAAGCACTTAAAAACAGAATAGCGGTCGAGGCTGGATCCCCGGATTATTGGTATCGATGGGTAGGTTTAGATGGTGCTGTGATTGGGTTAAATCATTATGGAGAATCGGCCCCATACCTTAAAATATTTGAAGCAGTTGGGATAACAGTAGAAACCATTGTGTTAAAAGTAAAAGCAGTGATTCTTAACAATCAGGAGCGGGTATGATAAAAATAGCGATTAATGGATATGGCAGAATTGGGCGTAATATTTTAAGAGCGCTCTATGAATCTGGAAAAAATAAAATGGTTAAAATTGTGGCCATTAATGATTTAGCCGAGGGAAAAGCAAATGCACATCTTACACAATATGACTCAACGCATGGGCGTTTTCAAGGAACTGTTCGTTATGAAGAGGGGTTCTTATGTATTAATGACGATAAAATAAAAGTTTTTTCAGAACGACTCCCTGAAAATTTGCCTTGGAAGGCATTAGATATTGATGTGGTCTTAGAATGTACAGGCCATTTTACGAGTAAAGAAAAAGCCGCGGTGCATTTAAAGGCAGGTGCTAAAAAAGTGTTGATTTCAGCGCCAGCAGGAGATGATTTACCAACCATTGTTTATGGCGTTAATGATCAACAATTAACGGCAGCCGATCTGGTTGTTTCCAATGCTTCTTGTACCACCAATTGTTTAGTGCCATTGGTAAAACCCTTGCAAGATACTATTGGGGTGGTGAGTGGATTAATGACGACCATTCATGCTTATACGAACGATCAAGTGCTATCAGATGTGTATCACCCAGATCTTCGCCGTGCGCGATCGGCAACCCAATCGATGATCCCCACTAAAACGGGTGCTGCGTCTGCCATTGGACTTGTTTTGCCGGAATTAAAAGGGAAATTAGATGGCCTAGCGATTCGCGTGCCTGTTTTAAATGTGTCGTTGGTCGATTTAACATTTATAGCAGGGAGAGAAACAACGGTTAGGGAAGTTAATCAGATCTTACAAGAGGCTTCTCAAGGGATATTAAAAAATATATTAGATTATAACGAAGTACCGCTAGTCTCTATTGATTTTAATCATCATCCGGCTTCTTCTATTGTGGATGCCAGCGAAACCAAAGTCACTGGCAAACTTGTTAAAGTATTGGCATGGTATGACAACGAGTGGGGCTTTTCCAATCGGATGTTAGATACCGCAATGGTATTAGGAAAACTTTAAAAAATATGCTGAACATGATCGATTTAAATCTAGAGGGAAAGCGAGTTTTAATTCGTGTCGATCTCAATGTGCCTATCCAAAATGGGGTAATTTTAGATGACGCTCGGATTCAAGCCATTTTGCCGACACTCGATCTGGCACTCAAAGCGCGTGCAAAGGTTATTTTATTATCGCATTTGGGTAGGCCTAAAGAAGGTGAGTTTTCATCTGCATTGTCTTTGGCACCGATAGCGGTTTATTTATCAAAGCATTTAAAGCGATCGGTTCGTTTTTTACCCAATTGGTTAGAAGGCGTTAAATTAGGACCTGGAGAAATTGTTTTATGCGAAAATGTTCGATTTAATATCGGTGAAGAAGCGAACGATGAAAATTTAGCTAAAAAAATGGCGGCTTTATGTGATGTTTTTGTGATGGATGCTTTTGCAACCGCACATCGTGCCCAAGCATCCACTGTCGGTATTGCCAAATATGCGCCGGTTGCCTGTGCTGGGCCTTTATTAATGGCAGAATTAGCTATGTTATCGACAGTCTTAACGAATCCGAAGCGTCCTTTAGTTGCCGTAGTGGGAGGTGCTAAAATATCGGATAAATTAAAATTATTAAAAAATTTATTGGAAAAAGTCGATACATTCATTGTGGGTGGCGGGATTGCCAATACTTTGTTGGCGGCATTGGGGTTCCCGATGGGCGGTTCATTATATGAACCGTCTTTAATAGAAACAGCCAAAGAACTATTGGCTTTTGCTAAAACAAAAGGGGTTGATTTATTAGTCCCTATCGATGTAGTGGTTGCGCCCGAATTAACATTACCCGATCAAAAAAAGATTGTAGATGTGCGTGAAGTGGGTGAAGCGGATCGTATTTTCGATGTGGGTCCCAAAACCCTTGAATCCTATGCGAACGCTTTAAAAGCCGCAGGAACTATTTTATGGAATGGTCCGCTAGGGGTGTTTGAAAAAGATGCGTTTGGTATTGGTACAAAAGCGTTGGCTGAAGCCATTGCAGCATCAGAGGCTTTTTCAGTGGCGGGTGGCGGGGAAACCGTCGCAGCTGCCGAAAAATATGGCATTAAAAATAAAATCTCCTATCTTTCAACCGGTGGGGGTGCTTTTTTAGAGGTGTTGGAAGGCAAGGATTTGCCGGGTGTGGTCGCATTGAACATCCCCCGCGAGCAAAGCTCGCAGCCCCCTTCAAAGGGGGCTTTGTGATTATACTAACCTAGGTATTGATTCAGTGGGGTCAGATCCCACGCTACAAAATGAGGTGCCTGCGGCACAGTATTATGTCACGCCTAGCTTCGAAATTAGGTATCACTTAAGAAGAGCGCACTATTTCCCCGTGAAAGTAGGGATCCAGCCAAAATTAAGCGTTTTTTTTTAAAATAATATTGAAGTATACTGAGAAGGATCAATACGGGAATATTCAAGATTATTTGGATGGGGTTAGTATCATTTGAGGAGAGGTTTTTTAGTGAAACTAAAAACGGTTAGTTTACGTGGTTATAAATCTATAGAAAACATAGATAACTTTGAGCTTCGCGACTTAAATGTGCTAATTGGCGCAAATGGTTCAGGTAAAAGTAATTTTATTAGTATTTTTAAGTTAATGGCTGCTATTGTAAATGGAAATTTACAAATGTTTGCTCAACAACAAGGTGGCCCAGATGCTCTGCTTCGTGGCGGTCGTAAACGTACACAGAAAATTGAAGCTGAAATCTATTTTTCGAAGGATAGTAGTTATCGTGTTACTCTAGTTCCTACGGTTGATAATCGATTGATTTTTAGTCGTGAAGAAATTACTGATAGTAAAGCTATGCCTGAATCTTTTTCTCGTTCTGGTTCTCGCTCTGAGCATTACGAATCTCTTGAATCAAGGATCCTGAATTCAGGAGTTGGAAGTCGTGTTTTTGCAGCAATGCTAAATTGGAGGCAGTATCATTTTCATGATACTAGCGATTCCGCTATGGTGAAAAGACTACATGGTAGTAATGATAATATTCGATTAAAGCCAGCGGCTGATAATCTTGCCGCGTATTTAACGAGACTGAAAAAAGAATATCCTGGTGCTTATCAGAGAATTGTTGATACTATTAAACTTGCCGCCCCTTTTTTTGGTGACTTCGTGATTCGTGATCCGCTACCGGAAACAATTGAGTTAGAATGGTTTGAGAAAAATGATCCCGATACTCCTTACAAGGCGCATATATTATCAGATGGAACATTACGTTTTATTTGTTTAACAACACTTTTGTTGCAACCAGTAGAATTATTACCAGATA
>Ga0206950_1030_pt2 | contig 37086 bp, 33 predicted proteins | sample Alteio_BWOrgHeat_41_FD_152954 | JGI IMG/M metagenome (GOLD analysis project Ga0206950, IMG submission 152954) | Enriched cells from forest soil in Barre Woods Harvard Forest LTER site, Petersham, Massachusetts, United States -... | ecosystem: Environmental > Terrestrial > Soil > Temperate forest >... | reverse complement strand
TTCGGCGGGCACACCTTTTTCTTTCCACGTGCGAGTCAATCAGTGGGGTAAGGCCAATGAAAATCCCGACACATGCTACATGTCCCCACCTTTGCCAAAACCGTGGGCCAGCCATCCTTCTGCTGCGTATCATGTCCAGTCGGCGAACTTTTTCTACGCAGCCGCGTCTAACTACGTCAGCAGTGTTTTGTGGGGATATGCCACGATTCGCGTTTCAGCGTGCAGTAACATTCAGCCGTCGGAGGATTGGACAATGAAGAGCTTCTTTCTAGGCGTAATCGCCACCCTTGCAGTTTTACTGATCGGTGTGCTTGGGTACTTGTGTCTGGGCTTGGCGGAGGTCCGCGCCGATCTTCCTCCATCGCAATTGGAAGTACTTCTGATGAAACGCGCGGTGCATGCATCGGTTAGGCGGCAAGCCCCAGAAGTACCAAATCCTATCCCGCCGACCGACGAGAACCTGATCGCCGGCGCCAAGGTTTATCTCGATGGATGTGCCGGCTGCCATGGGACACCGGGGAAGCCATTTGGGGGCAAAGGTCCCGTCCTTTTTCCGCCCATCCCGGAGTTGCCGGTCGTTGGGACAGGTTTGTCGGAGTCGCAAATTTTCTACGTGGCGAAACATGGGATTCGAAGGTCGGGAATGTTCGCGGATGCGGACCCGAAGGACGACGAGAGTCTCTGGAAGGCCGCCGCCTTCCTCAAGCGTATGAACTCGTTGTCGCCGGCCGCACAAGCTGGAGTGGCGAAGCTTATGCAAGGTCAGCACTAGGAGCGAGAGGCAACCCGGTGGATTTCCTGCATTAACCGATGCCATTTTGACTATCTCTTCCTATATATAGTAATGACTATATACACAAACGTTGCACGCTAAAAATGAGGGAAGGACATGAACGCAAATGGGGCAAGTGAACGATGCTGACATCCTACAGATGAACCTGAAGGCGCAAACGTGACGCAGACAACCGCTTTGAATTTCGGTTTGCTAAGGTCTGGGGAAGGGTGCAGAGCAGGCCGATTGACTCCCAACTCAAGCAGACGGATAATAAGGCGCGTTTTTCAAGGAGGCCATGTGAAACGCCTTTCCGGACGCCGGGTTAGACCTTCCCACCTTTCCGATCCGGTCCATCATCAGCTCAATATGTACGCCCTGGCAGCGAGTGCAGCTGGAGTGGGAATGCTCGCTCTGGGACAGTCCGCCGAGGCGAAGATCATCCACACTACCACCAGCAAGACGATCAGGCTGCACCAGCACTACAATCTCGACCTCAACCATGACGGCATCACCGACTTCACGATTCAGCTGACAACAACCCGGTCTAGTAGTCATTTCTTTTTTACCACTCTCGGGGTCCTTTCCCCTCACAACAACGAGATCGCAGGAGGGAGATCGTCCACTCATGGCCGGGGCCCTTATGCATTCGCGCTCCAACGCGGAGCTGTGGTTGGCCCCAAGCAAAAGTTCCCCGGCAAGCTCATGGCCCTGGCCGGAACCGACGACGGGTTTAGTGTTTATGTAGGGCAATGGCTGGACGTTAACCATCGCTATCTGGGGTTGAAATTCCAGATCCATGGAAAGATTCATTACGGGTGGGCCCGGCTGGGTGTAATCAGCAATGACAGCTCGATTACGTCGGCTACACTGACCGAGTACGCCTACGAAACGATCGTGAACAAGCCGATCATTGCGGGTGACACCACGGGGCGGCAGATCGGCAGCACCAGCCAGACGAATCCGGCTGCGCGCACTCCCCAATCGACTAGACTCGGCTTGTTAGCCGTGGGCTCGTCTGGATTGTCCACCTGGCGGACGCAAAGCACCCGATAAGAATGGCGCACCGTTCAGGATTTGTTGTGTCCAGGAAACCTTAAAAAACGTGTCCTATCGAGACCCCTGCGGCGCGGCTGCGGTACCAGGCGCGTAATACTCTCCAGGCTCGGGCTCCAGGCGGCGGCCTTCGTTGCTGAAGATTCGGAACTGTCCCAGGCCAAAACGCTGCAGCCCGAATTGTAGGGTCGTGCCCAGCACACCCATCCCATATTTCACACTGCGCTGAAAGTTGATGGACGATGCTTCCTCGAAATACTTGGTGGGACAGGAGACTTCTCCAATACGAAACCCGAAGTGCACGCACTGTGCCAACATCTGATTGTCGAAAACGAAATCATCGGAGTTTTCGAGTAACGGGAGCCGAGTGAGAACATCACGGCTGAAGGCGCGGTATCCGCTGTGATATTCGGAAAGTTTCACTCTAAGAAAAAAATTCTCGAACGCGGTAAGGAAGCGGTTTGCGACGTATTTCCAGATCGGCATCCCACCCCGCAACGCCTGCCCTCCTAGAATGCGGGAACCGAGCACAACGTCGTACACACCGAAAGCCACCATGCTGGCCATCGCGGTCACCAGCAGCGGCGTGTACTGATAGTCGGGATGAAGCATGATGACGACGTCCGCCCCCGCGGCCAGAGCTTCGCGGTAGCAGGTCTGCTGGTTGCGTCCGTAGCCGTAGTTGCGATCGTGGCGGAACGATTGCAGTCCTAGCCGATGGGCCACGTCGAGAGTGCGGTCGGAACTGTAATCGTCCACCAGAATGCGGATGTCCACCAGATCAGGCAATTCGCGGACGGTCGCCTCCAGGGTCTTTTCGGCGTTGTAGGCAGGCAACACCACCGCGATGCGTTTCCCGTTGATCATCGCTTCTCATAATAACCTGCGCCACAGGAGAGCAGGCAGACCCGGCAGGGAGGGACGGGAATGCACGCCTGCTCCGAATCCCCAAAAAGCACTATTTGAAGGTCACCCGGAAGCCTGAGAACGGGCCGTTCTTATTTACCTCGTAACCTCCTACAATGACGTTCTTGTCGTTGATCCCGCTACCGAAAGCCTGGAAACTCCTGGGAAAATTGAACTTATAATATTTCCCGCCATGGAACAGGGCACCGCGTAACCTTCCGCTGGAATCCACCCATTGATAGACAACGTCGCCGGCACTGTTGAGGTCGGAGGCGAACGAGTCCGCTGCGCCCGGCACGTTGATCGTTTTGTAGGTCCGACCGTTGTAGATCGAGGATTCATTCGCGCCCCGCGAATCCTGCCAAAACAAAACAATTTTGCCTTTGTTGTTCACTCCTAATGCCCCGGTGGCAACCGAGCCCGGCACGTCCAGAGTGGTGTAGATCTTATTCTTCAGCAGGAATCCGTGCGCAACTCCGCTGGAGTCAGTGTAGGAGCCGACAATTGCGCCACTGTCGTTTATCCCATACGCAACGGCGGTCGCGGCACCCTTCGGCCCGGGAATGTCCGTAAATTTTCCGCTCTTGTAGAGAAATCCAACCGAATTGCCATCGGAATTGTTGTAACTGCCAACCACCGCAATCGCGCCATTTAGATTGAGATTCGAGCACAGAGTGCCGGTCCCGTTGGGGTCATCAATTGTGGTCAACTTCTTGCCATTGAGAATATATCCGTGGAAGACATTGTTCTTGTCTTCGTACTGGCCGACCGTCACGCCTGCATTGTTGATGCCCGTAGTAAGGGTCTGAATTGCTCCCGGCACACGGGTAATAGTGAACTTGAAGGTTAGCGGTGCCGAGTCGGCTGCGGTAGCGGCAACCATGAAAGCCAGCACCGATCCCAGAACGGACAAAATCGATTTGTATTTCTTCATTGATCTCTCCTTTTAGAAAGGCCTTTAGTTCACCCGCAAAGCCATGTGCAAAGTGGCCGCCAGTCTATAGCTCCTCTGAGCGATCTAAATTGTGACTGGGATGAGACGGGGTTCTGCCCCGCTATCAGGCTCTGAAACAGGGATTGGCGGGCAGGTAGTGGTTCAGTTTGCTTGTCACCCTGAGCAAGCGTCCTTTGCGCAGCGTTAGATCCAGGAGAGCCGCGCGACGGGTCGCGCTTTTTGCGACCCAAGAATTGCGTCTTTGGCTCGCTTCCCCTATCAAACTGCACCACTGCCAGCGGCTGATTTCTTTCTTGCGACTCCGCGATTAAACTAGTAGGTCGAACCTGGAGGTCAAATGGCAACTGTTACCACGCGCGTCAATCCGCTCTCTTATCTAACCGACCAACTGAACGAACTCAAGGCCAAGGGCACACACTTCCGGCTGCGCGTGCTGGACGACGAGCAGGCCGCGGTCTGCACCTTTGACGGCAAGAAAGTCATTAACCTTGCTTCCAACAATTACCTTGGCCTGACCACACATCCCAAACTGCGCGAGGCCGCGCTTGAAGCGACTCGCAAATATGGAGTGGGATCGGGCGCCGTGCGCACCATCGCCGGCACCATGAAGATCCACATGGAGCTCGAAGAGAAAATTGCCCGCTTTAAGAATGTGGAAGCCTGTGTGGTCTTTCAGTCGGGATTCGCGGCCAATGCAGGAACGGTGTCGGCCGTACTGGGCAAGGACGACTTCATTATTTCCGACCAGTTGAACCACGCTTCAATCATTGACGGTGCCCGTCTATCAAAAGCCAAGATTTTGGTTTTCGAACACAAAAACATGGCCCAGGCCGAAGAGCGTCTGGCTAGCGTGCAGCATGAGCCCGGAAAGAAGCTGCTGATCACCGACGGTGTGTTCTCCATGGACGGCGACATCGGCCCTCTCCCGGCCCTGTGTGAACTGGCAGAAAAATACGGTGCCATCATGATGGTGGATGATGCCCACTCCTCTGGAGTGCTGGGCCGCAACGGACGCGGCACCATTGACCATTTTAAAATGCACGGCCGTGTGGATATTCAAGTAGGAACGCTCTCGAAGGCCATCGGCGCTTTGGGAGGATACGTCTGCGGTACTCGCGACCTGATAGATTTTCTATACCACCGGGCTCGGCCATTTCTTTTTTCGACCTCGCACCCGCCCTCAGTCGCAGCTACGTGCATTGCCGCCTTCGATGTCCTCGAAAACGAGCCCGAGCGCATGGACAAACTTTGGGAGAACACTCGCTTCTGGAAAAGAGAACTGGGACTTCTGGGCTTCAACATCGGAGGTCAGACCACACCGGCCAGCGAAACGCCGATCACACCCATCATCATTGGCGATGGCAAACTGACCATGGATTTTTCCCGCGAACTGTTCAAAGAAGGCGTGCTCGGCACCGGGATCGCATTCCCTACCGTACCCGAAGGAAAGGCGCGCATCCGCACCATTATGACAGCGACCCACACGGAAGAAGAATTGCAACAAGCCTTGGAAGTGTTGGGGCGGGTGGGTAAGAGGATGGGGATTATAGGGTAGTTGGCAGCGTCCAGAAAACTTCTTCACCTAGCGACCGCAGCCAACTCCCGCCGCACAACCTCTTTGTTGGTCTGAGGGAATCGGGCACGAGCCTCGATGCCCAACCGGCCAGCGTAGTAGAGCAACTTGTCCACGCTCTTGGCAGCGATCTTCCCGTTGAGTAGCTCGCTTACGCGTGGCTGAGGCTCCGCCAGAATCACCTGCAATTGGGTTTGCGAATACTTTCGCGCGTGCTTCAGGATCGCTTGATACAAATCCGCCTTAAACTTCAGGATCGTCGCCTGCTCCGGCGAGAACCCCAAGTCGTCTAGTACATTGCCCCGCGTCACGCGAGTCGATTTACTGCGCCTTCCCGCCATGCTTTCTCTCCCTGGTCGCGTGTGCTCGTACTGCTTTCATCCGCTGCCGCGCCGTGACGATTTCCTTCATGGGCGTCTCGCGGCTCCTCTTTTCAAAACAGTGCAGCACATGGATCGCGTCGCGCACTCTCGACAAGTAAATCACCCGATACCATGCCCGCTCATCCTGGTCCCGCAACTCAAACACTCCGGGGCCGATGGATCGCATCGCCCGGTAGTCGGTCGGTTGTTGTCCTTGCGGTAACAGGCGTAGCTGAAATCCCAAGTTCTGCCTTGGCCCATCCGGAAATGAGCTGATCACTTCTTTGGAATCGCCTTCCCAGACAATGACCGCGTCTTTGGGACTGGTGGAATCCATTCCTCACTCGGGGAGTATAGCATTGCGGAAGTACAAATATACATTTAAATGTATAACGTCTTTGCAGTCAACAGCCTGGGCAAGCGTGCTTCACACCTCAATCGCCCACAACCAGACCTACATTTCGGACCGCTACTTCAGACTCGCTACGTAAGCGACCAGCGCCTTCAAATCATCTGCTGGAAGGTCAACTGCTGGCATTCCTCCGGCAATCATCTTGGCATTGGGATGCTTCAGGAGTTCTGAGATCTGGTCGGCTGAGAACTTACCTCCCACTCCGATGAGCGCAGGCGCAGCCGCGGTGCCCACACCACTGTCACCGTGGCAGGCATTGCAGGATTGGGCTTCGAACAGACCTTTTCCCTTCGCGGCCAGAGGATCGGCCAGGGCAACATTGGCGGCGGCCAGAGTCGCCGCAGAAAGTTCCGGCTCGAAGGGCTTACGGGTGTACTCCTCCTCTTCGGCTTGCTGTTTCGCCAACTGCAAAGCCACACCAGGGTCACCATGATCTTCGTAGTGACTTCTCAATCCGAGCGTGATCAGCGAACCCAACACAAAAATGTACGCCCCCATGGCGATCGGACGCTTCCACGGTCTGCGTTCGGTGCCACGATCGAGAAACGGCACGGCAACTACCGCCAATGCGAATAGCGTGGGAATGATCAGGACTCCGACGATCGAAGCAGCGCCATGCCAGTACTTCAGCCACTGGAAAATGGGCAGGTAATACCACTCGGGGCGAGGGATGTATTGCGCATCGGCGGGGTCCGCCGCCTTGCCGAGGTGGACGGGAAAGAAAAATGCCAGGCACCCCAACCCAATAATCAGCAAAGCGGTCAGAGACAGATCCATCAACACCTGGCGTGGATAGAAAGGCTCGGTCTTCCGCTTCAGGTCCTCACCATCTCCCGCAAAAGGTCCCGCGGCTCCGGCCTTGCGGAAGACAAAAATGTGCGACGCCACAAAAGCAAAAATCAACGCCGGAACCAGAAAGACGTGCGCCACAAAAAAGCGGGAGATGGTGAGCGTTCCCATCTCTGTTCCGCCGCGCATTACACGCTTCAAGCTCTCGCCGATGAACGGCACTTCGCTGACCGCGTTCGTGCCTACGGCAGTGGCAAAGTAAGCTCGCTGGTCCCAGGGCAACAAATAGCCAGTGAATGCCATGGCCATGACCAGTCCGAACAACACACAGCCGGAAACCCAGAGAAGTTCGCGCCGTTTTTTATACGCGCCATAGATGTATGTCTGCGAAAGATGAAGCAGCAGGACAACCACCATAGCGCTCGATCCGTAGGAATGAAGACTGCGCAGAAACGATCCTGCCGTGACCGACTTCGTAATGTAAGCAACCGTAGTGTGGGCGTGGTCAGCCGACGGAACGTAATAGAGCGCCAGGAACACTCCGGTAATGATCTGCGAGAGGAATACGAACAGGAGCCCTGAGCCGAATATGTACGCCAACCTGGCCCCGCCGGGAATCGGCTCGTCCAACGCCACACGCAGCAGCACATCCAAACCGATGCGGCGATCCAGCCATCCGCGCACGCCGCCCCTGCTAGAAGTCCCTGCCAAAGCGTTTTCCCTTTCCTAACCGATCACTTCTTTGCTGGCTACGAGTTGCCGGAAATACTGGAACCGAACAATCAACTGACCGTCTTCGACCGCACTTTCGAGTGCATCCATTCCGCGCAGTGAAGGACCGCCGATGCGCTGCCCATCTGCGGAAAAACTGGCCCCGTGACAAGGACAGGCGAACGCTTTCTTTTCGGCCGACCAGGGCACGGTGCACCCTAGGTGGGGACAGATCGACGAAAGCACGCAGAGCTTACCCTGAACATCCTTGGTAACGTAAACCGTCTTTTCAGAGACTGCCTTGCGCCAGCCATCTACCTGTTCAATTTGAATGGTTCGAGCCATGGGTGCGGTCAGCGACGCGAACTCCGTCACTGAGCCAACGGGTGACCCTTTCAACTCGGTGGTTCGCCGCAAAAGCGGAAAAAGCGCAAAGCGAATCAGGGGAGCAGACAAGAGAGAGACCACAAAAAACGAACCTAGCGCAAGAAGAGTACCGAGAAACGAGCGCCGCGCTCCCGATGGTGGATTTTCCGATGTCGAAACGTTCTGCTGCAGAGAGTCCTCTGGACTATTCCGGTTCTCCTTCATCAATCCTCACGCGTGACCGCCGGGGTAGGCAGCCAATTCAGAGATCTATTTCTTTGCCAGTTGCCGGATGTAACCTACAAGTGACTGAACCACTTCCGGAGAAAGCTTGGAGCCGAATGCCGGCATCTTTGTTTTTCCCTTGGCAATGATGGAGGTAAGATCCGCGTCGGAGGATTTCTGTACTTCGTCCGAGCGGAGGTCCTTGGCTTTCAGGGCCTTCCCTGTCGGAGAATCCCCGCTGCCGTCGGCGGAATGACACAGCGCGCAATTAGTTTTGAAAACTTTGGCAGCGTCAGCCTCGGCGGCAAGGTTGGAGGAAAAAGCCAGAACTGTAAAGCCTGCGAAACTCCCAGCCAACACGATCCTCAAGATACTCGATTTCATTTTATCTCCACCGCTCGCAGCGGATTTACGTTGCCAGTGTACGACAGCAGCCCCGAAAAAATCCTGAGCTGCCGTATTAACAGCAGCCCAGGTTCGAACACAAGAAACATTCGTCAGAATACAAAGCGAGCCAGCACATATACCGCATTATTGCCGCTGGCCGCACGTCCAGCACCGTCATAGTTGCTGCTAGCGCCGTTGAAGCGGAGATTGCCAGTGTACTGAAACGCCAAATCAACATTTTGCTGAGGCCACCAGGAAACATTGAAAAGATAACCCTGACTGCTAGGTTGCCCATTGGCGCTGCCCGAAACCGCTGCTGGCGCGAAGAGTAATGGGTCGGCCGTTCCCGTAATGTTAAAGAATCCGCCCGTCGCAGAAAAGCGGGTTCCAAAGTGATATTCCAGGTTGGCCTGAGCGGTATTCAGATGGTGACCAATCCTGTCTGCCGCGCCCGCGGCAACACTCGCCAGAAGGGATGAATTCTCACGAATGTATGTACCCCGCAATGACAACACGTCGTTCTTGAGTCGCGGAAGGACCCGGTCCCACTGAAAGTCAAAGGCCCAGTCCGTGTAGCCGTCCTCTGGACCTGTGATGGCGTTGGGCGTGCTCTTCACATGCATGCCGTAGCTGCCCACTTCCAGATTATTGTTTCCGAAAGCGGTCTGGTAGGCCACGCGCCAGTAGGGAGCGATGCCACGAATGTTAAATCCAAACCCGGTTCCCGGATTGGGCTGGGACCCACCAATGTGCTCCGAACGATACATGGTCGCACCGAAATACAAGTGCTCATTCCACATCGTGTATCCGCCAACGCCAGCTACATCCTGCGCCAGTCCTCCGTTGATGAGAGCACCCGCCGACGGCGAGGGGGCAACGTCACTGGAAACAAACGGAAATCCCCAGGCCGGAGTGCTATTCCACAAATCTTCCACGGTGGGATTGTTGTTCAGCGTGATGCCATAAGTGAGCGGCTTACCGAACAAGTGACCGTTGTTGTTGGCGTAGCGAATGTCGGTATTGTCCCAGGTGAAGTGGTCGCCCTGGCTGTCATAGGTCACTTGCACGAAGCTGCCGAGATGACTTCCCCAGCTCCCCGCCAGAAACAGGGACGCGGCCTGAGGAAATTCAAAATTGCCGTTTTGGGTCGTAGGCTGAGGCGACTTCGTACTGGTGAACGAGGTGTCGAATAAGACGGAAAGCGGGAAGGCTTCCAAAATATGAAGTGCCGAGTTGTGGTCTTTCTTGTCGTCGCTGACTTCGGGCTTGGTGGCGAATGTGTACGCCTCGAGCTTGAACTTTCGCCCGAATGCGTTGAGTTCGGGCGGCGCGTAGTGACAACTCGCGCAGGGAAGCCCGGTCTGCCGGGAATAGCTCGGCACCGCGGCCGCACTGGTGGTGAACAAAACCGTGAACGATACGACTGCAAGGATGCTTAGAAAGATTCCGTTTGGTGCCCAGGGCTTAGTGGTCATTGCCCCTCCTTTGTTTACGATGGAACGCGATCATCTTCTCCCAGCTATGAGGTTGGCTGCTGCGCGCAAAGTCACGGCTGGTTGTGACTCCGATCACAAATTTTGTGTGATCAGAATCACAGACAAATGTGGGATCGCTGGGTTATTGAGCCCGGTACACAATCCTGCCGCCCACGATTGTCGCCACCACTTTCCCCGTTAGCTGAGCGCCATCAAACGGGCTATTGCGCGACCTGGAGCGAGATTTGGCCACTTCAAAGGTCCAACGCTTTTTCGGATCAAAGATAGTCACATCGGCGTAGCTGCCTCGGACAAGCGTGCCCCGACCGCGCAGGTCCACAACACGGGCCGGGCCCTCGGTGAAGAGTTCAACGATCCTGGTCAATGAGATTCTGTGTTCGCGATGCAGGTGTGTGATGGCTAGTCCGAGAGCGGTCTCCAAACCAGTGATCCCGAACATGGCTCGCTCAAACTCCACCAGTTTCTCGTGCGACGCATGGGGCGCGTGATCGGTGGCGATGGCGTCTATCGTGCCATCGGCGAGCCCTGCCAGAATCGCCTCGCGGTCCTCGGCTGAGCGCAGCGGCGGATTCATTTTGTAATTGGTATCGTAGTCGCCGACATCGCCATCCGTCAGGCTGAAATGATGAGGCGTAACTTCACACGTCACACGGGCCTTGCTCCGCTTGCCGCGCCGCACCGCTTTCAGGGCATCCGCGGTGGAGAGATGGGCCACGTGCAAGCGGGCTCCGGTGAATTGCTGCGCCAGTTGGATGTCGCGGTCAACGATCGACGCTTCCGCAGCGGTCTTCATGCCCCGCAGCCCCAGCCGGAACGAGGTCGGACCCTCGTTCATGGAGCAGTTCTCCGTCATGCGCGTATCTTCCGCGTGCTGAATCACTGGCAGGTTGATTCCGGACGCTGCGCGTAGTGTCTCCCGCATGATGGTGTCGTTCAGTATGGGGCGTCCGTCGTCGGTAACCGCGACTGCACCGGCACGCTGCAATGCCCCGAAATCAGTGAGCACTGCGCCTTTGCTGGCATGCGTGGCCGCCGCAATGGGAAAAACATTGACCACCGCCCCGCGATCGGGCTGCTGGATCCACGTTACCCATTCCGGTGAATCCACGACCGGAGAAGTATTCGGCATGCAACACACCGAAGTGAAACCACCTGTGGCTGCGGCAGCGGTCCCAGTCTCGATGCTTTCCTTGTAACCCTGCCCAGGCTCGCGCAGGTGTACATGAAGATCAATGAACCCCGGAGCAACGACGAGGCCGCGCGCGTCGAACGTCTGGTCTGCGCTTCCGCGAATCTTGTTGGGCGGCGCGATTTCCGCCACGCGACCCTCGCGCAGCAATACGTCCATGGGTGCGTCCAGCTTCAGAGCAGGATCAACGAGGTGGCCCCCTTTAATCAAAAGGGATCCCGATTTGGGTTGAGTTTTCGCCATCTATCTCGCCTTACCCAGGGCCCGTGCCAATACCGCCATGCGAACAGGCACTCCATTGTGTACTTCCTCGACAATGACGGATTGCGGGGAGTCCGCGACTTCGGAGGTAAGTTCCAATCCGCGAATAATGGGCCCGGGATGCATCAGCAGAGCGTCACGTTTGGCCAATTTCAGACGACCCGCCGTCATCTGATACTTCGCCACGTAGTCCTGCAATCGAATCTTCATGCCCGCCAGTCGCTCCTTCTGTACACGCAGAACCATGACCGCGTCGGCGCCCCGTACTGCATCTTCCAGAGTGCGCGTTACATGCACGCCCGGAGCCAGGCTCGTCGCCACGTCCGGCAGAAACTCAGGCGGTCCGCACAGGATAATGCGCGCGCCGAACTTGCCGAGCAGATGGATCGCCGAGCGTGCCACCCGGCTGTGATAAATGTCGCCCACGATAGCGACTTGCAGTCCCTTCAAATTCTTCTTGTGACGTAGCAGAGTGTAGGCGTCGAGCAGGGCCTGCGTGGGATGTTCGTGCATCCCGTCCCCGGCGTTGATGACGGGCACATCCAAGTGCGCGGCCATGAGATGCGGGGCGCCGGCGCTGGGATGCCGAATTACGATCACATCCGCGCCCACGGCCCGCAGTGTGTAGCCAGTGTCCAGCAGCGACTCGCCTTTTTCGATGCTGGAACCACTGGATTGCACCAGCGTCGTTATCGCTCCCAAAGACTTGGCAGCGACCTCAAAAGATGTCCGGGTCCGTGTCGAGGGTTCGTAAAACAAAAGCAACACGCGCTTGCCGCGCAGCAACGGGCGCGGCTTCAGAGGATTCATGCGCCGCGCCGACTGGAGCAGCCCCAGAATCTCCCTGGCCTCGAGATGTTCAATGCCGAGCAGGGAACCGCGTGCAGCTTTGTTCATTGCTTGCCTACAACCTCAACAATTATGAGTGCTGAAAATCCCGGTCCCGAATCAGCGCGCTTCAACGATGCGCGGAGGCTGTCCTGGCACGCCGTTACGCGCCGTGCGTCGTTTTTTCCACCAGCAGGACCTTTTCTGCTTCATCGAGTTCCTGCAGCTTGACCTCGATGATCTCCTGCAACGTGGTTTGCACCTTGCGTCCCGTAAAAACTGCCTCGATGGGCAGTTCGCGATGGCCCCGGTCAATCAGCACGCAAAGTTGTACCCGCTCGGGGCGCCCATGGCTGAACAGCGCATCCAGAGCCGCGCGTGCTGTGCGTCCTGTGTAGAGAACATCATCCACCAGCACGATGTTCTTCCCGGTAATCCCGAATTCCATCTCGGTTTTCTGCACCACCGGCTTGGGGCCTACGGTGGATAGATCATCCCGGTACAAACTGATATCGAGCGTGCCCACGGGCACAACTGTCTTTTCGATCCGTCCGATCATACTTCCCAGGCGCTGGGCGAGATACACCCCGCGGCGGCGAATCCCAACCAGTCCCAGGTTGGCAGCGCCATCGTTCTTTTCGATAATTTCGTGGGCCAGCCGCACCAGCGTCCGTTCGATTTCTGATGCCGACATCAACTGCGCCTTCTCGCGCAGGTTGGGCTGGCGGGGTGAGCTTTGCGGAGTCAACGTTGCATCATACGCGGGCGGAGCAGGGTGGGGCAAGCCGTCGAAAGCGATCAGCCCCAAGCCGGGCCAGAGCGCCGAGTGCTTGCCACTTCAGCCCGGGGCCGCACCGCTCTGGCGGACGCTCTGGAGCGCGAGTCCTGGGCTACGCAACGCGAACGCCCGCCATTTCTTACCTGGATGGCCCTTTCCTGGCAGGCCCGGTCAGGAGTCTTTCATCAGCAACTGGAGCGGCGGCGGAAATTTCTTGAGCAAGAACTTGCCCCGCGAGCAAGCCACAATACGGCAGTCCGCCAGGAGGTCGGCCACAGCTTCCATGAAGCCGCCTGGATGCTCGATCTCATAATCCGGCAATTCCAGAGCGAGTTGCAGTGGCTCAACAAACTTTCGCGGGAGATCCATCATCGCGGGCCCGCCCGGCACAAACCGCATCTTTAGAGTATGTGGCAATCCTCTCCTTGTTCGAAGCCCATGAAATTCAGCGGAGAGTGATCTGAAACGTCTCCCCATTCTCCAACCTCGCCCGTAATTTATTCATTTCATTGCCTCAAATTCTAGCGATTGCCCTGCCACCCCAACATGAACTTTAGTACCGTGGCCAGGTAGTACGAACGGTCCTAGAATGTGGTTGTCTTAAAGCAGTACGCCAGTCCTTAAGCCGATTGGAGTCTTACATGAATTCCACATCCCCGACCACGCCGGCAGTTACTACCAGACCAGCAGCTACTCCAATTCTGCCGTCTTCGAGCGATGCGCAAAGCAGCGCGCCCCGGCCGAATCCGCCGGCAGCGCGCCCGGTCATGCCCAAGGCGACCGGCTACGGCATGCCCTGCTCCAACTGCAAAACTTATTACGCAGCGGATGTGAAGGTGTGCCCGGTGTGCAAAGCGACCGAACGCGTGTCCACGAAAGCAGTGGCCCTGCGCGTGACCGCAGTCGCGGAAACCTGTCCCGACCCGGTAGTGTTGGAAGAAGAGCGCGAGCGGTTCCTGCGCGATTTCAAAGCCCAGGTATTTGCCTCGCAACTAAGCAGCCCCATCGCGAGTTCCCGTTGTGCCCGTGACGAAAACCACCCCGGCGCTCCCGAGCCAGCCGTTGTATGTCAGGGTTGCTACGATCACTTACAGGAGCGGGTTGACGTTCTCGAGGCCGCGCTGCATATGGACTTGAAAGAGGCCGCACAGATCGTTTACGACGCAGTCTGGGCCGACCCGTCTGATTCTACGAAGACTTACGAGAACGCCGCCCACGCCCTTCTCGCCGAACTTCGAAAGCGTTCCGGCGTCACCCCAGTATTTGGACTCTTGCAGCCCCTATCCGACTAGCCTTGCGTAGCGCCTCCGTCCCGGAAGCTGTCGTGGGAGCGTCCCGCTCCCACTGTCCATTGCAGGAATACCAAGCTGCAGGGAAAATCGCTTTGACCGCAAGATGTGGATAGCCCACCAAAACCCTGCCAGCTAAGCTTTCATCATCATGATCACCAATGCGATACTCAACCTGACAGACGTAACCGCGATGGCCCGCAATCAACAAAACATCAGCGCAGCACCACGGGACGAACAGTGGTGGCAGGCAGTGCTGGCCCGCGATGCCAGCCAGGATGGAAGGTTCGTTTTCTGTGTTTCTTCCACTGGCGTGTATTGCCGCCCTTCTTGCCCGGCCCGGCGTCCCCGGCGGGAGAATGTGGCCTTTTTCCAGCAGCCGGATCAGGCAGAAAAAGCGGGATATCGCGCCTGTCTTCGCTGCCGTCCCAAAGCAGCAAGCGGTAGCGGTCCCGCCGAAGTGGCGAAGCGCATCTGCCGCTACATCGAGCAGCACCTGGATGAGCCCATCACCCTGGCGCGACTGGGCGCGGAGTTCCACCAGAGTCCATTCCACTTGCAGCGGACATTCAAGCGCGTGGTGGGCATTACTCCCCGGGCGTATGCCGACTCATGCCGGATGAACCAACTCAAGGACAATCTTCGCGCCGGGCATTCCGTAACCCGGGCCATGTATGACGCCGGATACAGTTCGAGCAGCCGGTTGTACGAACGAACTGCTTCGCAACTGGGCATGACTCCGGACAAGTACCGCCGTGGGGCCATCGCTGCGCCCATTCGGTACACCTGCGCCGATTCTCCCCTGGGCCGGATGTTGATCGCGGCAACCGACAAGGGAATTTGCGCCATCCAGTTTGCCGACTCCGATGCCGAACTCGAACAGGGACTGCGCCACGAGTTCCCTTTCGCCAACCGAAAACGCGACGATGACGCCATGAACTCGTGGAAGAAAGATCTGCTGCGCCAGATGCAGGGACACAAATTGAACACGTCGCTACCCTTGGACATTCAGGCAACCGCCTTTCAACGCCGAGTATGGTCCAAGTTGCAAGCCATTCCCTTCGGGGCAACCCGTTCTTACGCGGCGGTGGCAAAGTCTATTGGCCAGCCCTCGGCGACTCGGGCCGTAGCTCGGGCCTGCGCAACCAATCCAGTGGCAATCGCAATTCCCTGCCATCGCGTGGTTAGAAAAAGCGGCGAAATGGGCGGCTACCGCTGGGGCATCGCCAGAAAAAAGACGTTACTGGATCTGGAAGCCCACAGCGCAAACGTGTAGAGCGGACACTCTTGTCCGCCGTTGTTGGCGAACGCTGAACACACACGAATAAATCTGTCATCCTGAGCGAAGTGGCTGCAGCGCGAGGCGCAGCAGCCACGAAGTCGAAGGACCCCGCGCTTCTCTGCACAGTCAAAATATTGCAAGGCATTTCAACGAATGTCTCGCCGCGACTCGAATGGGAGTGATCATCTTCCCAAACCAACGTAAATCTCCCGCGCCCGATTCAGCAACTCCAGCACCGAGATCTTCTCCGCGTCGGTGTTCCAGTCCCGATTCGCGCCAGTATCCTGAATCATGCGATCAATCCAGGCTACAAAGTAGGCAGCACCCTCGGTTGGCTTTACAGGGGGTGGCCCCGTTACATAAATCGGGCTGGTCGTCGCGTACGGATACACGTCGAGCACAGGATGCTCAGACTGGTCGCTCCACGCGCGCAGCAGACACCATCCACTCTGCAAAAGTGGAATGGTTCCCTGTACGTCGGCGGACTCACGGTCGCCGCTCAATTTCAAGGATCGCATCACATGGCCATTGCAGACCACTTCCAGATGGTCCACGGGGACGATCGAACGCAGCCACGCCGTGAACTTCACCGAGGTCTCCTCCGCAGAAACCCGCACTTCATCGCCAGATATATGCCCCGCAAGCGTGAAACCGAGCAGTGGCCCGTTGGTTGCGAAGGTATGCCCATGCTTCAATGCGCCCAACCAGTGACTGATGTTGAGCGGCCCACTCGGCACCCGGGCGAATACCCGGTTCAATCCCACCGGCCCGCGCAGAGAAGCGAAGTTAGCCATGGCGTCGGTCCCAGCCGCCGCTGGAAGCCGGAATCCGCAATTCAGCAGGTGATACCACACCGCGGCGGTGGACTTGTGATCGCTGAAGCCGACTGCCTCGATGTAATCCACTTTGCCGAGCGCAGCGTCCACGGGAAGTTCGTCAGTGAGCGATCGATCCTTGGCCGGATCCGGGTAAGTGTCAAAGGGATGCACGTAACCCACCAGCGCATCTTGCTGGTGAGCTTCATCGGCTATCTCTGCGTTGGTTGGAGCCAGACTGGCTGCGGCAGTGCCCGGGTACGCGACGTAGCCGGGGATCAGGAAATGCTGGGTCAGGTTCAGAAGACCGAGATGCCCCCAATAGCTGGTATGAAATTCCTGTCCGTGCAGCAAAATAGTTTTTGGCGTGGACGCCGGATCAACCTTGTTGCTGAAGTAAGCGATATCGGGAATGCGTTGCTCTTTGTTTACGACGAGATCTTCGACGATCGAAAGATTCTCAGCCTCGGCCTGTGCGATCAGACGCTTCGGAGTGTCACGATAAGCTCCGCCGTAGTTCATATGCACATGAACGTCGCCGCTCACCCACTGGAAATTCTTTTCCTGTGGAACATGCAGTGACTGGAGATGAACAATAAGCTTCGTAGTCTCCCCGGCAACAACCTCGGCCGTCCTTTTCTCAACTCGATGATCAAATCCCTTCATCACCTCGACCTCTACCGCTCCAGCCGGAACTGAGATTTCAGCGCGTCCAGGCGAGTGAAAGTAGTGGGCTTCAAAAGGCCGTTCGGCGCGGACAAAACCATCGTCGGCGCGCATCCACGCATCCTGAGGAGCGTAGGCTCGCCCATCTTTCCCAACTATAGAAACGCGGGCTGCCGTCGGCTGCCCGGACGAATTCAACACCGTGATCTCGAGACGCCCCATGGGCTGGATGTAACGCATTTCTGCCGCGATGATCTGAGTCTGTCCACCGCCGGGAATCTCCTGGAACCAGAGCGAAGTATTTCCGTCCCGGTTGCTGATAAATGCGATCTTCTTTCCATCCGGCGACCAGCGCGGATTGATGTTGTCGAAGTCTCCATAGGACAGCGGGAATGCATCCCCGCCATCGGCGGGCATGACCCAGAGTTGATGCCACTGCTGTCCCAGATACGACGCGTAAACCACGCGCTTGCCATCGGGAGAAAAATCCGGCCGGGCCTTCCATGCGGTTTCTTCGTAGTGGATCTCATGGGCCTCGGCGCCCGGCTCGGCCTTCATGCGCCAAAATCCACCTGTTCCGTAGATGTGACCTCGATTCGAGACGAACATCAGTTCCGACCCGTCCGGCGACCACGCCGGACTGATCCCGTGATCGAATTCGCTGTAGTAATAGCGCGGCAGTTCGCTCCGATTCTCGCCAGTCAGACGCTGCACTCCGGTAAGCGCGCCGTCGGTAAACTGCCCCAAGAAAATGTGGAAATGCTTGCGGTAGGAAGTCGATACGAAGGCAATCCTCTTACCATCCGGCGAGAAGCGCGGCTCCAGATTCACGTTTCCCCCCGACGTCAGCTGCCGCGATTCCCTGGTCTCGAGATTAAGCGCCCAGAGTTCAATCGCGTCGCGGGCATACGAGGCATAAATGACCCAGTGGCCATCGGGAGAGCAATCCGGCTGGTAGTCATAGCCAGAGCCCGCGGTCAGTTGCTCGGCAATGACTGAGCCAAGCTTTTGTTTCCACAGCGATCCCGCCATCGAGTAAATGAGTGCCTGCGAATCGGGCGTCCAAGCCGCGGCGCTAGGCCCGGTGGTCAGCTGCGGCAGATACATCTCCCGGAAGTAATAGGGGTGGGGCAGATCAATCTGCTGCAGAACGGGCTCGCGCTGGGCCAGCAGCGGCAGAGTACTCAGAGAGAGTATCCAAAGCAGATTGATTCGCGATCGATTGAACAAAAATAGCCTCCAACCAGCTGAAGGGCGGATTATACCGAAGGCCGAAGAGTGTGCGGCATGACCCCTAACGCCGGGGGCCTCGTGAGTCCAGTAGCTTTGCCGCCATGTGGGTGGAATGCGAAACCCTGCTGCAACCCATGTATTGGATCATGGAGTGAATTCCGGCCACCCGCACGGACATCCTGCACGCTGGTGACTCTCGCACAGATGACACACGCATTGGTAACCGCACTGGAGAACCTGCGCCCAGGACTGCGGATCGTAGAAATGCCGGAAATCCGCGCCGGAAGCGGTTTTTGGGCCACATAAGTGCCGGAACCCACCACGCCCCAACCCCCGCAGACCAAGGTAATGGCCCGAATTACCAAAGCGCATGCACGTGGGACATCTATTCGCTACCGGTCACCGATGAGATGGTGAGTCGTACGACGCGAGGAAGCCGGCGAACCATGGAAAAGGAAGACTTTCTGGACGATGTGCACATCCGCATGCTGCGCGTGACTGAAGATCTGCGCGCCATTCAGCAGGCTTTGAACTGCGCGGCCATGCAGGCGCCCAGCGATCCTGAACTGATGGAAGCGCTTTGCCAATTGCCGGAAATCGACTCGCTGCACACCCTGAAATCCGCTCTCGATCAGATGCGCCACTTCCTCTGGTTCTACATGCAAGTGATGACCAATGAATCAGAAGACGGAGACCGCCTGCGAGAAACGTTGCGAGAACAGCCTCGCCCGGATGGCTCGGTCAGCCCGCGCGTGGTGGCGGCGGAGAAATTCAAAATGGCCGCCGATGCCGCCCTGTTGCAGTACCTTTCCGACGGCAAGGTCCGCAAACCCAACTAGCACTCGTCGCATTGGAAATTGACTCAGACCTGAGCGCCTTTTGGCGCTTTCTTTCGGCGGCGAAGTATTCTTGCCCGCCTCGCCAACTCTTTCTCCGAGTACATGCTCCCCCGGCAATTCTTGGCGCCGCAGGAACACGGCGACAAATCGTCGAGTTCGCCGTCGTACAGGTTGTAGTCGTAGGTCAACTCTTCGCCAGGCTCGATGTCACGGGCGGCAACAATCCACACCCGGCCCTTGATCTCATCCGCTTCACAATTGGGATCGCAGGAATGATTAATGAACGCGGCCACGCCCTCGCCGTCAATGACATGCTTTCCGTCGGTCAGGCCGAAGAGGTAAGTGCGGGGATGGTCATCATAAAGCGCATCGGCCTGCTTGATAGTCAGGTGGGGCCCCGAGTACTCCACCACCACTTCCCCCTTCTTGATGGGCGCAGTCGTGTAACAGCCTTCTGAATCAATCCGGGAACGTCGGACTTCCAGGTGCGCAGGGCCGCCGATTTTCTTTCTGCTGTCGCGGTTGTGTTTGTGCACGGGTTTGCGTTGAACCATGGGGAGTGGGGAACAGTTGCGGCCAGCAGACGATGAGACAGCATAACGTCAACAGGCGCGGCCCGGCAAGCTGACTACTTCACACCGAGAATTTACAGGTTATTCATCTGCCCGTCACTTACGCGTAACAAAGCGGGGACTACACTCCAAGCTCGAATGAAGCCGCTCGTCTTTGTAGTGGAAGCCCAGCCCGAGGTTTGCGCGCTGACGCAGCAGTGTCTGGAAGCTGCCGGCTACTCTGTATGGACGTTCTCTTCTGCCCATGTGATTGAGGAAGTCGAAGAAGAGCGTCCAGTTCTGATTTTGACGGCGGTAATGCTGCCGGACGGGAACGGACTGGAACTCTGCCGGACCATTCGGCAAAACCGCCTGGTGGCGCAAACGCCGGTTGTGTTTCTCATGCCTGAGGCGGCGGAGGAACATCGTGCACTGGCTTTGGAGTCGGGCGGGGATGACTGCATCGTGACTCCCTTCAGTCCACGGGAACTAGTGGCTCGTGTACAAGCAGTACTCCGCCGCTTCGCACCCCCGGCGCGCCCTGACCAGCCGGCGGATCTGGTCATCGACACCCTAGCCATGAAACTCTATGTCCGTGGAGATGAAGTACCGACCACCAGCCTGGAGTTTCGCCTCATTGAATACCTGGCCCGGCATCGTGGACAGGTCTTCACTCGCGATCTACTTCTAGATGCGGTATGGGGAGACCTGCAATTCGTGACTCCACGCAGTGTGGACGCCTGCATCCGCCGCATCCGCGAGAAGATCGAGCCCGATCGCGCTAGTCCCACCTACCTCAAGACCATTCGCGGCGTCGGCTATCGCCTGGATGCGATTACCACCTGGCATGTGACCTCCAACGAAGGATGCACGTGCGCCGCCTGCACGACGCCGGTAGGGCCATCGAAAGTTTATGCTCTCCCCCGCCGCCGGCGAGCTTCGTCCCGCGTGTAATTGCCCCGCCTGGTTTTAGAAAATTCCTCAAACAGTTAAGTCACTACCTGGTATTCGCTGCTGACCAAGCCACTCGGATATTGCCGGGTCGCTAAGTGGCGAAGCCGGATGTCGTGCGGCAGGCTGCCAAAGAGCGGAATCCCTTCCCCAATAAGCACAGGCACACGAGTAATCACCAGACGTTGAATGAGGCCCGCGCGCAGGAAGCGTTGAATGGTGATCCCTCCGTCGATGTACAGGTGTTGCGCACCACTGGCAGTGAGCTTTGAAATTATTTCAGCCGGAGGCCCGGACATCTGTTCAACAACAGCTCCGCGTGCAGCCGACAAATCGACGGGGCGGCTACTCAGCACCACTACCCGCTTGTCGCCATAGGGCCAGGGCCCGAGAGTTAGCACTATCTCGAAGGTATTGCGACCCATCACAATCGCATCAACGCTCGCAATAAATTCGTCGTAGCCATGAGGTTCTCCACCATCCGCTGGCAAGAAGTCGAACTCGCCGTTCGCTCTCGCAATGAAACCGTCAAGGCTGGTGCCGACAAAGACTGATGCCATCATCGCTAGACTCCTTCGTGCCCCGCACGTCTCTACAAAAACTCCACAAACGAATCCGCAACGTCGGCGCCTGCGTTGTTGGCGATCCGAGTGGCCTGACGTTCCACATTCTTCATCAGGCCGTCCAGGTAGTCGTGCGAATCGGAGATGCTGACCACGCCCAGCGTAGCCCGGTTCCACAAGTTGCTGGCGTCAAGTTCTGCGACCGCAACATTGAAGTGCGCGCGCAGCCGGTCTTTCAGACTGCGCACCACTTGCCGTTTGTCTTTGAGTGACTGCGCCGCTTCGATGCGCAGTTCGAGGGTGAGAAAAGCGATCATCAGTCGTGGGCCGTTGGCCGTCGGTCGTTTATCAATTTGACCAAAACTATGCCAAACGAGCGGGCAAACCACCATGGCGAACGACTAGCGACCACGGACCAACGACTGATGACCAACGACGGCCTTTACGCCATTGCTTCCGCAGCGATCTTTTCGGTCACGAAGGCTTCAATCACGTCGCCGGCCTTGATGTCGCCGTAGTTGGCAATGGAGATGCCGCATTCCATGCCGTTGGTCACCTGGCTGGCATCGTCCTTGAAGCGGCGTAGCGATCCGACCTTGCCCTTGAAAACGACCACATTGTCACGCAGCAGCCGGACTTCGGAATCGCGCTTGATCAAACCGTCTGTAACTCGCGATCCCGCAATCGTTCCTACCTTGGGGATGCGGAAAGTCTCGAGCACCTCGGCGCGTCCCTGGTACGTTTCCTTGATCGTAGGTTCGAGCAGCCCGGTCATGGCGCGCTTGATCTCATCCTGCAACTCGTAAATGATCGAGTGCAGGCGGATGTCCACTTTTTCCTGATCAGCGACTTCCTGCGCTTTGCGCTCGGGGCGCACGTTGAAGCCGATGATGATGGCGTTCGAAGCAGAAGCCAGGAGGACATCACTCTCAGTAATTGCGCCAACACCTGCGCGCAATACCTTCAATCGCACCCGGTCATTCGATAGCTTGGCCAGCAGGTCAACCAACACTTCCACCGAGCCGCCAACATCACCTTTAAGGATGATGTTGAGCTCCTTCGTGCCAGCCGTCTTGATCTGTTCCGCAAGGCCTTCAAGTGACACCCGTGAACTCTTGGCCAATGTGGCTTCGCGAGCTTTTTGTTCGCGGTATTCCGAAACGCCGCGGGCTTTTTCGCGGTCCGCCACAACTACAAACTGATCGCCCGCTTGGGGCAAACCTTCCATACCCAGAATCTCAACCGGCGTCGAGGGCGGCGCGACTTCAAGCGAATTCCCGCGATCGTCGAACATAGCGCGCACTTTGCCGTAAACGTTGCCCACCACAAAATTGTCGCTGGCGCGCAAAGTTCCGTTTTGTACCAGCACTGTAGCGACAGGACCACGTCCGCGATCCAGCTTGGCTTCGAGCACCACGCCGGTGGCCGGCCGCTCTGGAGTCGCTCGAAGTTCCTGCAGATCGGCCACCAGGCAAATCATTTCCATCAGCAGATTCAGGTTCGTCTTCTGCTTTGCCGACACGTCCACGAACACGGTGGTTCCGCCCCAATCTTCCGGCATCAGACCACGATCGGCTAACTGCTTCTTCACCCGATCAGGCAAAGCGTCCGGCTTATCAACCTTATTTACCGCGACGATGATGGGGACTTCCGCAGCGTGGGCGTGGTCAATGGCCTCGATGGTCTGAGGCATGACACCGTCATCAGCCGCCACCACCAGCACCACGATGTCCGTGGCCTTGGCGCCCCGCGAACGCATGCGCGTAAACGCTTCGTGGCCAGGAGTATCCAGGAAAACAATCTGGCGGCCATAAGCAGGCGACTGTTTGTCTTGAATCGTGACTTTATAGGCGCCGATATGCTGAGTAATACCACCAGCTTCACCGCCAGCCACATCCGTAGAACGGATCGAGTCAAGCAGCGTGGTCTTGCCATGATCCACGTGGCCCATGATGGTGACCACGGGCGGACGCGGCACAGTTTCAACCGCGGCCCCGCCTTCTTCACCTGCGGCCGCATCGGCAACTTCCTTGGCAGCCTGTTCCTCGAACGTAATGACGTTGGTATCCGCTCCGAAGAAACGCGCCATCTCGCTGGCCAGTTCCGTGTCAAGCGTCTGGTTGATCGTGGCAAAAACACCGCGCGTGAGCAGTCGGGCGATGAGATCCTTGGCTCGCAGGCCGAGCTTTTCAGCCAGATCTTTCACGCTGATGCCTTCGGTAATCGTGATGCTGCGCGTGATGGGCTGCGGCTCGTTCGACAACGATAAACGCGGCGGCGGGACGAAGCCCTTCATCGGGCCTTCCTTCACACCTCGTGGAACATAGCGCTGGCCGGGACGACGCGATGGCGCACCCGGACGGGCGCCGGGTCGAACTGTGCCCGGAGGAGGTCCTCCGGGACCAACCCCGAGGGGCCGAGTTCCCGTAGGCGACTGGCGTGTCGGATGCATCGGACGGCGTTCGCCAGGCCGTAGGGTAGGCCGCGCACCTGGGGCTGCGGCCCCTGGGCGTGGGCGCTGAAAAATAGGTTGCCCTGGTACCGGGCGTCCCGGTACTGGGCGTGCGGGAGCTCCCGCTTGAGCGACCGGCGGAGCCGGTCTGGGCGGTGCCTTATAAACCGGACGAGGTCCAGTCTGCGGAACTATCATGCGCGGGGATGGCGAGGATGGACGAACCGGAGCACTGGGAGCCACCGCTTTCGCCGTTGGCTGGACGGGTAATACTTCCGTCGGATCAGACGGAGCAACTGCGGCCGGTGATGCAGCTTGCACAAATGGCGGCGCTGCAACTGTCGCACGTGGAGCAGTCGGCGTGACTGCCGTCGAAGCAGCGGGCGGCGCCGGAACACTAAACGACGGTCGTGGAGTTGTAACTGGAACCACCATCTTGGGTGGCGTCACCGCAACCGCGGGTGCCGCAGTTCTTGCCGATGGTGCCACCGCTGCGGGACTCGCTTTCACGGACGGAGGGGTAAGCTTTGGCGAGGGCACATCAGGAGGGATCGCAGGCTGTTGCTTGCGAATTGCGTTCAGCACATCGCCCGGCCGGGAAATATTGGAGAGGTCAATTTTTGTCTTGATGTCGTCCGCGGCGCGGACCGCGCGCGCTTGTCTGGCAGAACTCTGGGCTTCGCCGGCCGCACGAAGGAAAGCCCGGACTTTCTCGGCCTCATGGTCCTCCACAGAACTGGAGTGCGACTTTTTCTCCGTCACTCCCACTTGCGGGAGTACGTCGAGAATGGCTTTACTCTTGACTTCCAGCTCTCTGGCCAGGTCGTTGATTCGAATCTTACCCATCCGCCCTTTCTTTGCTCCGGACTCTCCGTTAAGTCTTCATATCAACCTCACGGTGTCGGCTACAAGCGCCACACTTCGCTGCTCAGCGGAGGTGCGCAAAGTTCGCATTGCTACTTCTCTTCGGAGGACGATGCCTCCGGAGCCAATTCTTCAGCCGGAGGCGCACTCTCAACCTCGCCACCATCGCCCTGATCAGTGGAAGCTGCCGCCTCAGGCATCTCAGTTGCGGCGGGCTCGGCAGCCAATTCTTCGGGAGCGGCTTCCAGACCTTCGACGGCCGCAGCAGCTTCACCTTCTGCAGCCGCCACGTCCCCACCTTCCAGGACAGAGAAATAATTATTCACCGCCAGGCTGATTTTTTCCACCGTCTTCGGGCCAATTCCCTCGATGGCCTCGAGTTGCTCCGGCGTCATGTCCGCCAAAGCCTCGACCGACGTGATTCCGGCCGCGTTCAACTTCTCAATCAAGCCTTCCCCGAGCCCCGTTACACTCTCCAGAGGCGTGGTCGTCGGCGTAACCAGAGCGGACATCTGCTGCTCTACTTCCTGACGCTTCTCTTCCTCGCTCTTGATATCAATCTTCCAGCCGAGAAGTTTCGCCGCCAGGCGGACGTTCTGCCCCTTCTTGCCAATGGCCAGAGAAAGCTGGCTGTCATCCACCACGACTTCGAGATGCTTGTCGGCGCTATCCACGATAGTCACTCGGCTGACTTTCGCTGGCTGTAGCGCTTTCTCTGCGAAGGTGACCGCATCTTCGTGATATTCGATGATGTCAATCTTTTCCCCGCGCAGCTCGCGAATGATCGATTGCACCCGCATCCCCTTCATCCCGACGCAGGCGCCCACCGCATCCACGTCTTTGTCTTTCGACATGACCGCAATCTTGGTACGTTCTCCGGCTTCGCGGGCAATGGCGCGAATGACCACAGTGCCGTCATAAATTTCTGGTACCTCGGTCTGGAACAAGTGCTGCACCAGTTCCGGCGCCGCACGCGAAACCACCACAGCCGGGCCCTTCGAAGCTCTTTCTACTCGCGCAATAATCACGCGCACTCGTTCGCCGATAGCAAACGATTCCAGCCGCGACTGCTCCTTGCGAGGCATGCGCGATTCTGCTTTGCCCAAGTCGAAGATCACATCGGGCCCTTCGATCCGCTTCACCGTGGCGTTGACAATTTCTCCAACGCGCCCGATGTATTCGTTGTAAACCGTGTCGCGTTCAGCTTCGCGCACTTTCTGGAAAATGACTTGCTTGGCCAGTTGCGCCGCAATGCGTCCCAGAATTCCTTCCGTCTCCTTTGGAATCTGCAGCTCGCCGCCGACTTCCAGACTTGGATCGACCTTCCGAGCATCTTCCAGCGTGATCTGCAAAAGGGGATCTTCGACTTGTTCCGGAGTCTCCACCACCGTTCGAACCGCGAAGGCGCGAATCTTGCCGGTGTCTTTGTCGAGCTGTGCACGCAGATTTTCCTGGGTCTTGTAGTACTTGCGGGTGGCCACCACAATGGCGTCTTCCACCGCGCTCACTACAATTTGCGGATCAATCCCTTTTTCCCGGCTCAACGCGTCGATCGTGTTGTAAAGCTCGCTTGCCATAAGAAAACCATTTAGTAATTGTGTAATTGGGGAATTTTGTAATTTGAAGCGCTCCCGTGACGGGTTTCAAATTTCACAATTACCCGATTACCAAATTACAAATTCTTTTAAAATTCCGGTACCAGATTGGCCTTATCCACATTGGCCAACTCAATTTCCAGTATCTGCGGAGGCGGTGCCCCGGGCTTCTTCTTTGCTGGCCCAACTTCCAACGTCAGCCGTCCATCCTCAAAACTCTGCAACCGGCCTTCAAAATGCCGAGTCCCACCCACCGGCATTCGCGTCGCCAGCTTCACCCGGCTGCCTACGAAGCGTTTGAAATCTTCGGGACGCGATAGCTTGCGATCCAGCCCCGGAGACGAAACCTCCAGCACGTACGAATCGGAGATCGCGTCCTCCACGTCGAGGATCGTACTCACCTCGCGGCTCAGATTGGCACAGTCTTCATGGGTTACGCCGCCCAGCGGATTTTGTTCTGAGCCGGCCTTATCGATGAAGATGCGCAGCATGCGGGCTTTACCCGCGCCGCGCAACTCCACTTCGACAACCTCTAATCCGCTAGAGGCCGCAACCCGCTCCACGATCTGACGCACCTGGTCGAGATCAAATCCCATGAATCCAATAAGTTGTCGGTCTGTCGTGCAGGCTTGAAAACGCCACCAAGTAAAAAGTGGGCTTGCGCCCACTGGTGTGCTCCGCCAAAACTGGGTACTACACAACAGTTTCCAACCATCAATATACGCTGCTGCGAGCTAAAAGACAAACCTCTGGCGGCGTTTTCAGCGCGTACAATAATATCCGCGCGCACGAGGTAGTGGGCATGTTTCGTTGGCTATTTCTTGTATCGGCGTTGTTCGCGTTCCTGCCGATTCTCCGAGCCCAAAACACACCCAGGGGAGAGCTCCAGGCCCCGATCCCATTTCCGGCACTGTTAGGATTGCCAACAAAGTAGCCTTGCCCGGATGGATCGCTCCACTTGCCCCGCGGATTCCAGTGCCAAGCCTGCACGGATAGTTCGGTATTGAGCCGGTAGCTGACTGACCCCCACCCCGCACTGAGCATGGAGCCTACGTGCGGCGGATTAAAAAGAACGTGCACCGAGTTCAGCGGATCACGATCAATCCCAGCCCCAGCGCACGCAGCGGACTGAAAGAGTTGGTCGAGTGACCAGGCGTGACATCCACAGTGACTTGCTGAGCAAACGCAGGAAGCGTTAGCAGCGCGATGCAGATAGTAAATCGTTTTAATGCTGGGGGAACACTTGCGTTCGGAAGCATCGTGCGGATTTTCATAACACAGAACCTCGGCGGGAAGAGGTGAATAATTGTACCTCAGCCAGTCAAGAGGGTAAGTGAAGCGACCCCTTCGTAGCCCCGGACGCCCACGTCCGGGCAGCCGAGCAAGCCCGGCAGGTCCTGCAGAGACGGCGGCTAACAGCTATTGGGTAAGCGGCGCCTTGATCGTGCCCATGTAACCAGTGCGGCCGTCCCGCACTGCTATCCGTAGTTCGTTCCTTCCCGGTGGCGAATCCAGGTCCACGTGGACTTTCATTCCCTGCTGCAAAATCTGGCGGTAGGTATCCACAGGAAGAGTGCGGTCAAGTCTTACGCTTTGGCTCGCCAGTATTTTTCCGGCCGGAGAAAAAATGGCGGCGTAAAAATCCACATCGATCTTCTTTCCGCCGGGCGCATCTTCTGCTGAGACTGAGGATGGATCGACGAAAAATTCTACGCGCATTTTCGATTTATCGGTCGGCTTCACCGTTGCATCGAAGACCACAAGCGTGTCGGGGGCCCGGTCTTGGAGCGCTTCCGTGAGTTCCTGATCCGGCTTTCTCTCCTTCTCTTCGGCAGGGTCGATCGCAAAGTAGCCGCGGCGGTAACGAACTTCCACCCCCTCTCGATTGACCTTCACATTGATGGCACGATACTTGCGGTCCCACTTTTTGTCTTCGGGGTAGTAACCAATGGTGTATGAAGCGGAATTGTCCCGCAAGACGCGAGCAACTCCGTTGTGAATATCGTTCTGATTTACAAACGCTTCGCCACCAGTCTCCCGAGCCATCTCGTCCATCGTCATCTGACTGGCAACGGTATTCAGGGTGGCCTTAGTCTCTAAACCTCGGACGTCCACCGGATAGATCGCCAATTGTGAGCTGGCAAGTTGAGCGGCAACATCCCGGACCTGCTCCGCGTACCGGTCGCGCTGCGCGCCGGCCGACCCCTCCAGCCGACGCGGAGCCGCCGACACGCACCCCTGTGTGGCGCACGGCATTCGATCCGAGGACGGCAAACCGCTGAAACTCAGGTCGTCTGGAAATAGACTAAAGGGGAACCCGGCCGTCAGCCAGACAATATTCTTCCGGCCCGGAATACCTCCGAGGATGCGAACCAGGCTACGCATCGCCGAAAGTGTAGTCTCCACTCGGCGATCCATGGAGTAAGTAACTTCTCCGGTCTGAAAACTCTGTATTGCCGCGCTCGCGGCGACAAATACCGGACTTGGCGAAAATTGACTATTCGAAACTTCCGGTCTGGGCGCGGGGACTGGAGTCAGAGCTGGTTCATGAGGCGCGTATTGCTGCAGGGCGTCGAGAAGTATCTGAGGGTCGCTCGTAAAATCCTGCAGGAGAGCCAACTGGCTGGTGAGAGTAAAAATCGCCATGCGCTGGCCCGGTTGGTACTGATCCTTTACAAATTTCAGCATTTCGAGGCGGCCATAGATTTGATCCCGAAACGATGTGTTGGCCGCGTCCAGAACGACAACGATCGCAGGTCCTCCTGGCGCACGGTATTCGGGTCGATTGGAGTAGGTACCCGCAGGTAATGGTGGGGCCGCGGGAAGATTTCTTGCGGCACTCGGGGGAGTAAAAAAGGAGACCTTTTGGTTCTTCCCCTTTTCCTGGACCGTGAAATCCTGTGGGTGCAAATCGAGGACGGGCTGACCGTGTTTGTCGATGACGACCGCATCAATCAGAGTCAAATGAGTACTGACTCGGATGGTCGGAACCGGAGCGTCTTGAGCGTTTGGCGGAGCCTGCGCACGCATCGAGCTAACAAGAACCCTGTTATCACCAGAATACGTATCGTTAGTTGTAGGACTTGCCTCAGCGCCAAACTCTCTTCACCATTGCCTTTGCTGTAGAACGTCATACTCAGATCCCTTCGGCCAGATTGCTTGAGATGATAGTCCATTCGGACAAGGGGAAGAAATGCAAATTGTGGACGACCGCTTGAACCTTCTGAAAAGCGCAAACCGCGCATATCATTTGTTAACACCACCCGACGAACTGCTTGACAAAGCTGCCTCCTGACAGCACAATGCGTTCGCGTACTCGATTCACAATTTCAACTGTTGGAGGCAAACCATGAGACCCTGGGGCGCTTCACGTTTTTTGCTTATTGTCAGTCTTGCACTGTTGCTGCCTGTTATCGCACAGGCGGAACCTAAAAAGAAAATCTATAACAATTCTTCCGACCAGGTTTTCAAAGCTGCGTTGCGCACAGCGCGAGAACGCCACGTGGTGACCTACGTGGACGAGAAGACGCTCATGTTTACCTTTGAGACTGGACGATCGCTCACCTCGCAAGGGTTTGTTGCCAACGCATCGGTCGAACCCGAAGGCGACGACAAAGCAACACTCATCATTAACGTGCAAACCAAGGCAGGTTTCTCCTGGGGTGCCGGCGACCGCATGGCAGAAAAGTTCTATCAGCAAGTGGGCGACGAACTCGCGGGCGATCCCAAGCAGAAGTCGGCGCTCAAAACCCCGGAGAAAGCCATCGCAGTTCCTGACGCAAAAGCCGTGCCGGCGGAACCATCGATGACCAAGCCCGCCGAGACCAGTTCTGCGGCACCGGCGACGACCGTGGCCGCCGCGACTAATGGCAAAATCAACGTGATCTCAGTGCCCGATGGGGCGGACGTTTACGTTGACGATGGTTTCGTGGGGAATGCTCCCGCTGCGTTGAAACTTTCTGCCGGCAAGCACACGGTCAAAGTCACTCAAGATGGGTACAAAGCCTGGACCAAAGAGGTCAACGTATTTGCTGATTCAGAAGTCAGCCTGAAGGCTGCGCTACAAAAAAACTGAGCAAAGCACCCGAGGGCATCGAAACTCCCCCTTTTGAACCGCTCGGTATTGAGTGCACTACTCTTCCCCAATCTTTAGAGGAGGTGCCATGCTATCGTCACCCCGGCCCGTGTGGTTCAGTGCCTTTGTATTGCTGGTCTGTCTGTCAGCCGCGTTTGCCGCGGATAACCCCTCTCCCGCTCCCAACTCCGACCCCAGCTACCAGCAACTGCGCAACCTCGGACTGGGCAGCGAGTCCGTTGCGGTTACGAATTTTGATCTTAAGCGAGACGCTGCCACCTTCCATCTGCGTTCCGGGACGGTGTGCTTCGTCACCCCGGTACAGGGTAAGGTGACCGGAGCGGTATTTGTCGGAGATGGGAACATGGTGCTCAGTCCGCCGACGCCCGGCGAGGCCGCCACCCTGAAACTGCTGACCAAGGAAAACGAATTCAGCGAAACCTTCAGCCACCTGGTGCTGCGTTTCACCGACTCTACCTACGAGGAAATTAAGAAAGCAGGGAGCGCAGCTTCTGGAGGATGCGACGCCGGTCTGCTCCGCGACAGTCAGAACGCCATGCGTCATGATCTGGAGTTGAAGTACAACCTGGATGCACGCATTCTCGAGGACGTTCTAAGTTCCGAGGCGGGCGGGTTCTTCCTGGCCTTTGTCCATGGCAAGAAGTACAACGACAAAGAGATTTTCGCCATTGATCCTCACGGCGCGCCGGATTTCGGCATCCCAGTCAACCCCGAAGAAGTTGAATTGGTTACCTATGACAGCAACAAGCTGGGGACATGGGCCGCGTTTCACCTGGCCGGCGAATACAAAGACGGGAAAGCAACGTCCTCCCAGAAGAATGGCGTAATTTCGATTGAGCATCAGCAACTCGACACCACCATGGAGAAGAATGCGAACCTGGTGGGCAAGTCAACAACATCGTTCGTGGCAATGACCAACGGTTTGAAGGTGGTGCCCTTCGACCTGTTTCATACTCTTCGAGTGCAGAATGTTACTGGAGAAGGAGGCCAGCCGCTAGCCTTCATTCAGGAAGACAAGAAAGATGACGCTGATTTCTACGTCATTCTTCCCAAAGCGTTGGCCTCGGGTGAGAAGTATTCCATCGTCACCAGCTACAGCGGGAAGGATGCGGTGAGCAACGAAGGCAACGGCAACTATTTCCCCATTGCCCGAGAGGACTGGTACCCGAATAATGTGGGAGCAGCTTTCGGAGAGTACGCCAACTACGACCTTACATTTCGCATTCCGAAAGGAATGAAAATTGCCGCCACGGGGACTCTGATAAGCGAGAAGACGGAGGGCGATCAAGAAGTCTCGATTTGGAAGAGCGAAGTGCCGATGCCCATAGCCGGTTTTAACTTCGGAAAGTTTAAAGTCGAGGAGGCAAAACTGACCAAGCCGGAGTATCTGGTGCAGTCTTACGCCAATGTAGAGCCTCCCTCGTGGGTGAAAGGCCTACAGCACGCCGCAGAAGGCGATCAATTGGAAGGGGGAAGATTTGGTGTGGAGGGAATCCACCAATCCGAATACGCTCTTGGCAACATGAATACGACTGATATGGAGAAAAAGGCCTTGGCCGATGGAGAAATCTCTGTCCAACTCTACTCCGACTACTTCGGTGAACTTCCGTTCAAACGGCTGGCCATGACCCAACAGACCCAATGTGACTTTGGCCAGTCGTGGCCCACGTTGGTTTACCTGCCGATTTGTTCTTTTTTTGACAGCACCGTACGCCACCAATTGAACCTGGATTTTGCTGACCGCGGCTACTGGAAGACAGTCGCTCCGCATGAAGTCGCCCACCAGTGGTGGGGACATGAGGTCGGATTCAATTCTTACCGCGATCAGTGGATAAGCGAGGGCTTCTCCGACATGTCCGCATCACTCTTTATCCAGGTCATTGAAAAAAATCCAAAGAAGTTTATCGACTTCTGGAATGACGAGCGTTACCTGCTCACCCAACGCGATCGCGAGGGCTTTCGCGCTATTGACGCCGGCCCTGTCACGCTCGGCTACCGGATGAGCAACTCCCGCACCGGCTTCAACGTGCCGCGTGACTTGATCTATCCCAAGGGCGCATACATCCTGCACATGGTCCGCATGATGATGTGGGACCGGCGCACGGGTGATCAGGACTTCAAGGCCATGATGCACGATTTCGTGAAAACTTACGCGGGCCGCGCCGCTACGACCGAAGACTTCAAGGCAATGGTGGAAAAACATATGACGCCCGAGATGGCCGCTGTTGGCGGGGGCAAGATGAACTGGTTTTTTGATGAATACGTCTATGGGACGGCCCTACCCTCCTATGGCTTGGAAGCTAGCTTCGAGAATGGCGCCGGTGGCGATGTGGTGTTAAATCTGAAGCTGACGCAATCCAGCGTGAACGATAATTTCCGCATGTTAGTGCCCATCTATCTTGAAATGGCCGACGGGCGCACGCTGTTTTTGGGCCGCGGACGGCTGATTGGAAATACCACATTCGAGCAGAAAATTCCTCTCAAAGGCATGAAGGAAAAACCACGCCGCGCGCTAGTCAACTACTACGACGACGTACTGGCATCGGCGAACTGAAGCTACAACAAAAAACGGGGAGCTTTCGCTCCCCGGGCGTTCGCTCCAATGCGACCACCTTATTTGCTGCTGCCGGCGGCGTCACCGCTGTCGCTGCCGATGGCCAGCGCATACTTCTTGCCCCCAAAGTGAATTTCGCTGAGCTCGCGAGCATCACCTTTCACTACGGCAGAATCGTTGTCCGGTTTCTGGCTCAGATCAATCAACCGCGCCGGAGCCGTAGCGACAACCTTCTTTCCCTGCAGGAAACTCACTTGAACGTTGGACCCAGTGCCTTCCCACTTGACTGAATAGTCGCCGGCAGGAAGTTGTTTTCCAGCAACCGTTACCGCGTTGCTCAGTTGCATGGAACCCTTGTTGGTTTCGGCGAATGCGCCTGTGGCCAGCAACAGCGCCACACCCAGAATCAAGCTCTTTAAAATGTTTTGCGATTTCATGAACAACTCCTTTTTTCTTTCCCGAAAAGCGTCGGGAACCGGTTCTGGGCGGCCCGGACTCGCCTTCTGCGAAAAACTTGCGTTTTGCCGCAAAAGCCTTACAATGCTTCCGCGGGGTTAAGGAGAAAGCGCGTGGCCGCAAGACCTCGGGCTCTCTGCTACAGGGATTGTGCTCATCTGGGCCGCCAAACCGAGAGTGAGCCAGTCCCTTAACCCCTGATGGTTTCCTTTCATCCCGGGCAGACCTCAGGCCCGCCCTTCTTTACCTCTGCCATTTCAAGATACGTACATAGATGCCGGTAGGTTCCCTCGCGCTGCAACGCAGCACTTACAAATTGGACGCTCCACCCCCGCCGTTGTTAGCAAACGCGCAAGTCCGTATGAAAACGCGAGGCTAATTTGTTTGATTCCAATCGGGCCCGTGGAAATTGTTACAAGTCGTGACAATTTTTTACGTACCTGCATTTTGTAAATGCGTGCACGCCAGATTCCAAGTGCATCAGCTTTGCAACCATTGACTACAAACGAATGAGGTTGCCACGCGATACAGACGCCGTGTTCGCTAATGATCCACTGCGTTCGAAAATGAACAAAGACTTCGTACTCACCACAGAGTCACAGAGACACAGGGTGTCCCAACAGATCAAGAATAGCCCAGCCATGTTGCGCAGACATGAAAGGCAAATGAATCCTCTGTGACTCTGTGTCTCTGTGGTGAATGGGTCTGACAATAGTCAATGAACCGCCAGATTATCTCGCGAAACCGGCTGTCCACGAATCCAAACCGTGGCAATGCTGTCATACGCGTCCACGCTCTCCAACGGCGATTTGTTCAGCAGCACAAGGTTGGCGACTTTCCCCGTCTCAATGGTTCCAACCTGCGAATCGATTTTTAATTTCCGCGCATTACTGATCGTGGCCGCTCTGAAGATTTGTGCCAGAGACAGTCCGGCTTTTTGCAGCTGTCGCATCTCCAGATAGCCATTCAGTCCAGGCAGATTTCCGTAAGTCGGACTCGAAGGAGTGTCCGTGCCAAAAAGAAAGTCGGCGTCCTTGCTGGCCAGGTAAGCGACCACCTGGCGTACACGACGCAGAGGACCCTTCTCGAAAGCTTCGATCATGACCGCATCCGGCGTGTCGTCTTCCTCTAGTTCTTTTTTGAACCACTTCCCTTCTGGAGAATTAAACCAGTCCAGCATTTTCCCAGGGACGACTTTAGGAATCGCTTTCATCTTGAGATACTCCGGATCAAAATATGCGAGTTCGCCATATAAAACCTGGATGGTGGGCTGATAGCCAATCTTCTTTGCCGCAATTTGATCGAGCAGAGTTTTGATCTCCACCGGAAGCTCAGTTTTGCTATCGAGATCTCCCCAATGCCACATCCCATGCGCGAGAACATCCACATTACCTTCGACGCCAAATTTTTGTGCTTCAAACGAGTTGGCATGCATCATCAGCACCAGGCCGTCCTGAGTCGTAGCTCTGCGTATGACTGTCAGGTCATCAGGGCTCATCGCCGGAAGGTGCTGATCTTTTCCAAAGCCGTGCTCGAAATATGTCTTAACGCAGATGCCGCCGGAATTCTTGACCCGGGCTACATCGGCGGCCGGAGTGTGATCTTCCGGCTTGAACTCAGACGGAATGCTGGGGGCCTGCTTGGGATCATAGATAAAATTCGGAAAGAGTTTGAAACGCGTGGCTGGCGGCATGAACGACATCGGGTACCCATTGGCGAAGGGAATCGACTGGCCACAGTCATATAAATCTGGATGCACCGGAGCATGCCGGAAATCTTCCAATGGTTGGGGGGCAACCACCGCCAAGTCCACCAACGTCGTGTATCCATAATAAAGATAGGACCGTGGGAGTTGTTGGAAGTACTCCTTGATCATCGTCTTCATCGCGTCCGACTTGCTTTCAAGCTGCGCATCACTCATCCCCGGAGGAAAAGCGAGGTGCACGTGTGAGTCGATGAGCCCCGGAATAAGAAACTGTCCTTTCCCGGAAACCACCGTGGCGCCGTCAGGCTTCTTCGCTCCGGTCCTCCGCTCGACGCGGACTATGCGTCCGTTCTCGATCAGCACGCTGCCTTGCTCGATGTGATCGAGCTTCTCCGGAGAAATGATGGTGACGTCAGTGATCCAGGTCCGGTTTGCCGCACGGTTCGAGGCGGAATCGGCAAGGGCGAAAATTGAGAAACTCAACAGCAGCAAGCTTTTGGAAATACCGGAGAATTTCATAAGCTTTTCCCTCCCGAAGGTGTCGGGAATCCGCGAGCCACGAGCAGGGCATACCCACCGCCTGCCCACGTAGCATTGGTAGGCCTGGCACACCTTCGCGCCTGAAGATACGGCATTCGATGTTTAAGAGTTCCGCGAGAAAAGACGAAAATGTGTGAACTGCAAGCGAGGCCGGATCGGCTTGTCAACTCTCTCTCCCTACCCAATCTTCAGCACGATCTTCCCAAAATTCTTCCCCTCAGCCAGCAATCGATAGGCCTCTGTGGCCTGATCCATCGAAAACACGTGCCCGATCACAGGATGCAGGTGGCCCTGCGCCGTCCACGCGGAAAGTTGCCGCCACGCTTCGTTCATTAGCTCCCGGTTCGCGGACAAATAAGTCAGCCACAGTCCGTGGACGCTTGCACCTTTCGTATATAGAAGACGCGTGTCGAGTTCGGATTTCTTCCCGGTCGCACTGCCGTACACGATCACGCGCCCGAAGTCGCTCAGACAGTGGACGCTCTTATTGGTATGCTCACCGCCCAACATTTCAAAAACTGCGTCCACACCTTCGCCGTGAGTCAGGTCTCTTATCGCCTCTTCATAGTCGAGCTGTTTGTAGTTGACGCCATGCTGCAAACCGAGCACCTTTACACGAGCCAGCTTTTCTTCCGAGGAAGACGTGCCGAACATTTCGACGCCAAGCAGTTTGCCGATCTGTACCGCTGCGGTACCCACGCCTCCGGCCACAGCGTGAATCAGAACTCTGCGAACTTTTTCAACGGACTTGGCCGGCGACGTGAACCCAGCTTTCCAGTAAGCGAGATAAGCTGTAAAGTAGTTGACCGGAAACGCTGCACCCTCTTCCGCTGTCCAGCTCTCGGGGACTGGCCATAGCAACTGGCTGCGGGCGGCGATGCGTTCTGCGAATGCTGCCCACTGTGCATATCCCATGACGCGCTTCCCGTCACTTTGCCTGATTCCGCAGAATTCGCGCCCCGCAATCAGCGGCGGCTTCGGCGCCCCGGGATACCCTCCTTGTGCCGTCATGATGTCGGCGAAATTCAGCCCGCCCGCCTGCAGCGCAACTAGTTCCTCTCCCGATCCCGGCGTCGGCTCCGGCATATCGCGTGTTTCCAGCACTTCCGGTCCGCCCAGCCGGCTGATCACAATGGACTTCATGGGCTGATTTTATCAGCGCTCTGGATGGCAGGATTTCAGCCCCGTTTGGTGACTTGGGTAATCCAGCCCGCGCCCCTGACGGTATATACTTCCACCAGTATTTGTTAAGTTGTTATCTGATTCCGGGCAACAGCGGAGCGGCGTTTCATAAAGTTTCATTCATAAGGCTCCGCATAGACATCACCGGTCGCGAATTGTTTCGGCGAACGGTGCGGAACTCCACTGGAAGTTTAGGCACGTGGGTTCCGGGGAGGTCCTTTTGTGGACTTAATCGTAGTCCGTCTTTTATTCGTTGTCTTTGTTGCAGTTACTTGCTATCTCATTCAGCCGTTCGGCATTGATCCCAAGCTGGATGCAGGAGTAGGCGCACTGCTGGGCGCTGCCATCGTGGTCTTCGAATGGCGGCTTCGCCTGGTCAGCTTGACC
>Ga0206950_1027_pt2 | contig 37174 bp, 36 predicted proteins | sample Alteio_BWOrgHeat_41_FD_152954 | JGI IMG/M metagenome (GOLD analysis project Ga0206950, IMG submission 152954) | Enriched cells from forest soil in Barre Woods Harvard Forest LTER site, Petersham, Massachusetts, United States -... | ecosystem: Environmental > Terrestrial > Soil > Temperate forest >... | reverse complement strand
CAGCGATGCTAGGCTCCCTATGGGCGCCTGTAGTATCCGCCGCTGAACGCCGAGTTGTTGCCACAACGTGTGTTTTTCATGATTAGCTTCGAGTCATTCTTTAAACCGCTGTCGGCCGCCCTTTGACCAGGGAGCCACCACGTGTTCGGCCTTTCACAACGATTTACATTTTCAGATTACGCGATTCGCGACCACAGGTTGCAAGACCGCCGCATCGAGGCGCAACCATAGATCATTCCAGCTCTCGCCCCCGTTTCGCGTCAGGCCGGCGAGCATGCCCAGCATGCTGCGCTATCGCTATCACCGCAGCAGCCGCTCCAACCATTACCGTTCCAGAGACAAGGTTCAACAACCGAGATGGGCGCATGGCGATGGAGCAATTGCGTGCAAACCTCGTTCAAATCGAGTCAGTAGATTTCCACTGGACAGAGCGGCTCGCTCAGGCGCTGCGCGTTCAGACCTTTGCCCGCTTGGAGACCTGGGCCGACTCTGAGCGACTGACGCCAGAAACGGTGTCGCGGGGATTTCATCGAGCCTTCGGCGTGACACCGAAGGTGTTCAGAATCGAAAGCCGGGCTCGACGCGCCTGGAATCTGCTGCAGCGCTCCCCATCCCCACTCACTGAGATCGCTCATCAACTGGGGTTTGCGGATCACGCCCATCCTGAGCGGAGTCAGGGTAAGTGAGATCCGATGACACGTTTTATTTCGGTCCTGCACTGGGCTGACGCTTGTACGCGACGGTCAACGGGCGGCTCGCATGGCATGCTGGTTACCGGCTCGCGCGCTCGGGGCGAACGCGCTCTGAGCCAACGTGCTAGCGATCAAGGGATGGGAGGGTATGAAAACAGAGAGAGAAGAGTTGGATATTTATGCGACGATTCGTTTGCGAATTTAACGTTCAACAGCTCGAGGGGGACGCCATGGATACGGATCAAGTCTTCAATTCAAAGCGAGCACGACTTTGACCGATCCGTCGACGTCCGCTTTATCGATATATCCGACGGCCTTTGGATCGGCAGCGACGGCCTTTTTGATCGCCGCAGAGTCCGAGAGCTCCTTGGGCGGCTGTCCTTGGCCGGTGAAGGTGAGCCGAGACCACACCGCCTTGATTTGAGGCCGATCTCGATCGGTCGCTTTCTTATAAAACGCGTCGCGAAGCGGGTTTGAGCCTGGCAGATCCATCGGCTTCAAGCTGTTGTTGCGGCCGAGGTAAACATTCGCGACTTGATCCTTGCTGAGCGCGGCTGATCCCGGACCCATCACCACCACGATATCGCCGGCATGGGCTTGGACTCCCATGGCCAAAATCGCAATGAGCGCTAAGTTCGATGTGAGTAAGGTCTTGTACATGATGGGTGCCTTAGAACACGAAGTCCGCGCCGACGCTGAATACGTTCACGCGTTCGCTCACGGCCAAATTGGGGTTGGCGAAGTAGACTACCGAAACCGGCGGGCGGGAGAACTGCGCCTTCAAAGCAAGGTTGTGCACAACATCATAGCGCAGACTCGCGGACCAGGTCGCCGCGAACGTTGCAGGACCGAGCACAGACAAACCGCCGGACCAATTCCCATATATCAACAACGGCGTCAGTTTGCCGAAGCGCCAGCCGCCGGCCACATACCACTGATTGGAGATATCCAGGGGTAGGTTCACCAGCGGGATGTCATTCTCAGTGCGCTTAGCCCACTCGCTGAGCACGATGGCTCTGCCATCGTCGTACTGCAAGCCCGCCGATAAGAACTTATCATGGTCCGTGTAGGTCACCGCGATGGCGGGACCCAGCGGCAGAGTCAGCGGGAACGAAATCGAGGTTTCGGCGACGCGCAGCAGGAAGTTCCCGTACGTTAGTGTGGCTGCGAGGTTGTACGCGGATTTTGCACTGACCATGATGGAGAGAGTCTGGGCTTGTAATGTTTGACTGGTAGTGCCGTACGCGCCTTCGAGATGGAGTCCTACTGGTCCCAGGTTTACTTTCCAGTGGGCTTGCGCGCCATCGAGGGATTCGAATGGCTCATTCGTATAAAGCTCGTTGGGCGCACGAAACCAGGGTTGGGCGTAGCCGACGTCGCGCGAATCGGACATCAGAAAGGTCGCGAGCGCCACGCGCCCGAGACGCAATTTCACATCAGGGGTTGGCGTGTACTGCAGGAACGCCCATTCGGTGCCGAGTGAGAAGTTCTCGCGGCCGCGCCGCTTTGCCTCCTCCTGCACGATGACCGATAGATCGGTGCCGTAGGTGAACTCCGCTTGCACGCCGATTCTCGAGTCTAGTCCAAGATCGAACGGGCTGTTTGTGGCCTTCGACTCGTTCGGGTTGTGGATGTAGGTAAAACCATCACTGGTATACGTGCCACCGATGGTGCCATAGCCACTGATCGTGGTGCCAATCTCGCTATCGGCCTGGGCGCTCGAAACGACTCCCAGCATCAAGAGCAGGCTGACGGCTGCTTGGACAAGCGGTGAATAACATCCCTGCATATCGAATCCTCTGCGCGTAAGGAGCGGTACAACAATCCGCGCGCTACCACGCAGTCATCGATAGACCCCATATCGGCTGTTAAGCGACAAGCTTGATCTTTCGCTTGTAGGGAAAAACACGACAATTGCGCGAAGGTGTTCGCGCTGACGAGATCATGAGGCTAAAGACGCTCGCGCCATCAAGTCCTGGCGCAGTCGGCCGCTATGAAGTGACAAGCGAAAACGCATCTAGACACTGCACACTCCTTGATCGGCTGCAGCCGGGGCTCACACGGAGCGCCCATAGCAGATCCTACGGATCTTTCGGAATGGCCATGTGCCATTCTTAGTACATCGAGCGATTTAACGAATATGACTGTGACCCTAAGACCTTCCTTCGATGACACGATTCGCATGGCGGCTAGGCAAAAGCGCGCGCCGACGGTATTTCGCGCCGCCCTCACTCGGTTCAGCGAACCACAGATTCTGTTTCCAACGCTCACACTGCTCGTGCTTGGCGTGACTTGGGGCGCCACTGTTAATTTAATCAACGTCGAGCGCGCCAGCGCCGAGTCGGCCGCGGCGGCGGCTAGCCAAGACCTGGTCAACACCTATCAAGCGCACGTCGTGCGGGCCCTGCGTGAAATCGATCAGAGCTTGAAGCTGGTCAAATATGTTTATGAAACCAAGGGACCCGGTGCGGCACTCGAGGACCTGAAAGCCCGCAGTTTACTTCCGCCCCAAATGCTGTTTGTGATCCGTATTGTGAACGGTAACGGTGCGATCGTCGCAAGTACTCGCCCCGCGGAAGTAGCGCCCGCCAGCGACGGTGGGATGTTGTCAGCCTTGCGCGCCAGCGACACGCTATGGGTAGACCAGCCGCGCAAGGACCTCGCATCGCAGGAATGGACACTGCAATTCGCGCGCCGACTCAATGCCGCGGATGGGACTTTCGCCGGTGCGGTGTTACTCGGGGTCGACGCATCGTATTTTGTGAGCGGCTACGATGCTGCGCAATTTGGCAAGCAGGGCACACTCGCTTTACTGGGAACGGATGGCGTCTTTCGCGCCAGGCGCACGGGCGATGATCTAAGCGCGGGCGATGTCGTCAAGTATGCGAGCGTGGTTCCCGGCGCAGACACGGGAGAATCCGGGGTCTCGCTTAAGCGCAGTAGTTGGGACGGCATCCGGCGCTACATCGGCACGCAGCAGCTGTTCGAGTTCCCCCTGGCGGTGATCGTGGGTTTATCCGAGGAGGAGCAGTTGGCGGCGGCGTATCGCAATGCCCAAGTCTATCGATGGCGCGCGGCCATCGGCAGCGGATTACTGGTGCTGTTGACCACCCTGTTGGGGCGCATGAGCTGGCAGCTTGCGCGCGCCCGAGTGCGCGAGAGCGAGGCGAAGCTGAAGCACGCACAGCGCGTCGAATATCTGGCTTACCACGACGGGCTCACCGCGCTGCCGAATCGCAGCCTCTTCAACAAGCTTCTTAGTCAGGCAGTGAGCCAAGCGCAGCGTCACCAACGGCAACTGGCGATCGCGTTCATCGACCTCGATCGCTTCAAGCAAATCAACGATACTTTAGGCCATGAAGCCGGCGATGAACTATTAAAAGAGGTCGCGCGCCGGCTCAAGGCGTGTTTACGTGACAGTGACACCGTCGCGCGCTTAGGGGGCGATGAGTTTGTCGTGCTGTTGCCAGAACTCGGGGAAGAGAAATACGCAGCGACGGTCGCCGAAAAAATCATTACCACGATCGCCAAGCCTTTTATCTTGATAGGCCAGGAATTTCGGGTCACCGCCAGTATCGGCATCAGCACGTATCCCGCCGATGGCTTGGACGAGCAAACTCTCACCAAGAACGCCGATATCGCGATGTATCAGGCCAAAGAGGAGGGTAAGAACAACTTTCAATTTTATTCTGAGAAGTTGAACGCCAACTCGCTGGAGCGGCTCACGTTGGAGTCGGGCTTGAGGCACGCGCTCGAGCGCAACGAATTCGAACTTCACTATCAGGCCAAGCGCGATACGGCGACGGGCGAGATAACAGGCATGGAAGCACTGCTGCGCTGGCAGCACCCGGACTTAGGGGTGGTCGCGCCCATGCAGTTCATTCCGGTGGCGGAGGAGACAGGGCTGATCGTGCCGATTGGCAAGTGGGTGCTGCAAACGGCGTGCTTGCAAAATGTGGCTTGGCAAAAGCTCGGCCTGCCGCGTTTGAGCATCGCGGTCAACCTGACGGCACGGCAGTTCTCGGACGATCGTCTGCTGGAAGACATTACCTCCATCCTAAATTCAACCGGCATGGATGCTTCGCTACTGGAGGTCGAAATACACGAGAGTCTGCTGATCCGCGATATTGCAAAGACCTTGCGAATACTTACAGCGCTCAAAGCCATGGGGGTCAAGATCGCCATCGACGATTTCGGCACTGGGTACTCCTCGCTCTCTACGCTGCAGCAATTTCCGCTTGATACCATCAAGATCGATCGCGCGTTCGTTCGTCACCTCGCCGCTCGCAGCGACAACAGTACGTTAACCGAAGCCATTATCGCGATGGGCAAATCGTTGAGCCTGACCGTGGTGGCCCAAGGCGTAGAAACGAAGGAGCAGGCGGACTTTCTGCGCGAGCATGCCTGCGACGAATTCCAAGGCTTTTATTTCAACAAGCCTCTGTCCGCGCTGCAATTTACAGCGCTATTGCAGGCACCAAAGCCAGACTCCGCGTCGGCTGTCGCGCAGGCTGGGAGCCCGGCGTTAGAGGATACCGCCGATCAGGCCTAATACTTGCGCGCATCGTGCGCAGCACCCCTCTCGCCCCAGACCCAGTCTCTGGGCACGATGGTTGAATATGCGGCATGTTTGTCGCAGGCTTGAGAGGGATGACAGGGCGCAGAAGATTTGGAACTTTTGCGCACCGCAAGAATCTCGGCTTAACATCAGCGCGAAATTCACTCATTCGCGGCAGGGGCTGCTACTGAACTGCTGATCGGCCACTCGCTCGGGGGTTGTTCGCGGTTTACGCGCTCATGAACCGCCCGGAGGTATTTAAGGGCTATCTCGTCATCAGCCCGTCGTTGTGGTGGGATGACCAAGCCTTGGTCAAGGCGGCGGCACAGCCGCATGAGCTGACATCCTGGGTATGCTCCTGCAGTGTCTAGTGGCCACCCGCGCCGTCGGACTTTCCCATTATTGCAAGACCGCAAACAGTTTTTCCACAGAGGCTGCGTCTTGCCTACCGCCGGAAAAGCGCCTCCCGAAGATCTCGCCCGTAGGCGACATTATAAAGTCAGTAGCTCAAGAAAACGGCGATCAATGCGAGACAAGTGGTACCAAGAATCGGTAAGAAACTGGCTATTGACCAAGGCGCATGTGTCTAGGAAAATAGTTCTTTTAGACGTTACCACCGGTCGGTCCCACTAAGATAACCTCCCATGCCATGCCACAACTTAACAGGGCACAGTGCGAATGCATGGCGGTTTGAAGATGCCGCAACGGCGCAGTGAGCCGTGGCCGCCACTGGTCTCAAATCCCAGCCCGCCGCAGAGAAACCTGACTCGATGAAAAATCCTTGCCTGTGCTTGGAGAAAACATGAAGCATGCGAGTATCCTGACGGTGACTGGTGCCCTGATGCTGCTCGTAACTTTGGGGCACACGATGAGCGCCGTGGCAAAGACAGCTGCAGCGCCCACTGGCCGGGAAATCCAGATCGAGGACGTTTCCCGCTTTTATAATCTCTACGATGCTACGGGTGGACATCCGACCGCCGATCAGCTCCAGCACGAGTATCTCGATCCCGGTTCGGACGGGCTGCACATCCTTGCCAAGGTGCACAACGTTACCGGAGCGAGGATCGCAGACAACATAGCCAAGCACCCTGAGATCTATTCGGGTGCCAGGCAATGCATGGCCGCTCTGCCGCGCGTGCGTCAACGCGTAGGGGTCGCGCTGAGAAAATTAGCCCGTCTCTATCCGCAAGGAAACTTTCCGCCGGTGACGATCGTCATGGGCCGCGGGAAGCCCGTGGCTGTCGGAAGCGCCGCCACGGGAATTCAGATCAGCACCGAGATGTTGTGCGCGGTGAAATGGGACAATCTCGATGTCGAGGAGCGGTTCGTGCGCATAATTGTCCACGAATATATCCACGTCCAACAGTTCCCGGCTCTCGATGATGACGAGCATCCCACCTTGCTCGAGAGGTCGCTCATCGAGGGTGGCGCGGAATTCGGCACCGAGTTGATTTTAGGTCAGCCCGCTGAGGTCACGAGCCCCCCGCTCCGGGCTGCGACTCTGGGACATGAAAAGGAAATTGAGAGCGACTTCGCAGCCGAGGAGGACGGCACCGATCTTTCCAAGTGGCTCGACAACTCAACCCTTGAAAAGCCCGGTGATCTTGGCTACTGGGTCGGCTATCGCATCGTCAAATCCTACTACCAGCACGCCGCCGACAAGCGCCAGGCTCTGCGCGACATCATAGAAATTACCGTCCCGAAGGCCTTCCTGGCCAAGAGCGGCTGGTACCCGGGCATCGTGTTGCAATAAAAGTGATGCGCACTGCTCTCTGTATCCTCGCGGGGATATCGTTGTCCATCCATGCAGCTGCCGAGGCCCCCAACGACATCGAACGCATGCAGAGCGACATAGAACTGCGTGCGGCGAACCAGCATTTCATGGGCGCCGTGTTGGTCGCGAAGGGGGATCGGCTTCTAATCGACCGGGGTTATGGTTTCGCCAACTTGGAATGGAACACTCCGAATACGCCGGACACGAGATTCCGCATAGCATCTATCACCAAGCAGTTCACAGCGGCGGCCATCCTGATTCTGCAGGAGCGCGGCAAGCTTAAGGTCGAAGCGCCCCTCAAGAGCTACCTCCCGGATACCCCGCGCGCGTGGAACGATGTCACGATATTCAACCTGTTGACGCATACCTCGGGCATACCCGATTTCATACACCTGGCGGACTTTCGGGACATTCAGACGTCGCCACAGCGGCCCGCACAGCTCATCGCCAAAATCCGTGACAAGCCGCTCCAGTTCGCGCCCGGCAGCGACAGGGTGTACAGCAACACAGGGTACCTGCTTCTCGGAATAGTCATCGAGAAGGTGTCTGGAGAGAGCTATGCCCAGTTCATCAAGGAGAATCTCCTCGACCCCGCGGGAATGAAGGACAGCGGCTATGACACCCATGCGGCCGTCATCCACCACCGCGCATCGGGCTATACGTACGGACAGGATGGCTTCGAGAACGCGCCTTACCTCGACATGAGTATTCCATTTGCGGCTGGGGGCCTTTACTCGACGACCGGAGACCTTCTGCGTTGGGAGCGGGCGCTCTTCGGCGGCAAGATTCTCTCGAGAACTTCGCTCGAACAAATGACTACGCCTTTTAAGCAGAACTATGGGCTCGGCGTCGTCATCCAAAAGCTCGATGGCGACAAAATCATAGATCACAGCGGTAGTCTCGAGGGGTTCAACACCCGTCTGATTCACGGGGAGCGTAACAATCTGGTGGTCGTCGTGCTCTCGAACGTCGGCGGACCGGCGACCGATCAGCTAGCGGACGATCTCTTCAAGATCGTCCACGGCGACAAGATCGAGGTCATCTCCGATCGCAAAGTGATCCACCTCACGACCGCGACGCTCGAACAGTATGAGGGATATTACGAGTTTCCCAATGGAGACGTGATGCGAGTCTGGCGCGACGGCGATCGATTGGTGACACAGCTGCAGGCTGAGCCGGCTGTCGAGATCTTCCCACAGAGCGAGCACGATTTCTTCGCGAAGGTCGTCGATGTGCAGATTACCTTCGAAGGACACGGCGGTGCTGCAGCGGAGTTCGTCCTGCACCAGAACGGCAAGGACCATCTGGCGAAGCGTGTGGACGAAAACGCCGGCACCCGGCACCGAGAGCGAGCTACGTAGGCATATCGCCGAGCCGCGCTCTACAGGTCTTGATGTTTTTCCAACCAAGCGATAGGGAGCGTCAAGTCGTCTGGTTCATCTTCAATGTCCAAGGCCACTGCCAACGCGCTTCGCAGTTGCTTCAGCTTTGCCAATGACAGTGCACCGATATAGTCGGTAAGCATGCTCTTCTCAAGGCGTGTCATTTGGTCGCAATTGATGACCGAATCGTGCTTCAAACCTTCGTCGACCCCGACTTGCACTTCGGTCGACAGGCCTACCCCGGATGTATTGATTGGCGCGCACAGAACGCGATTGGCCTTTGAATCCAGCAGATCCCGGCGGCTCACCACCGCGAAGCAGCGCGACTTTTTTGGATCGCCGAATTGGGGCTGACGCACCCGGTAAATCTCGCCGCGGCGTACGCCCAAAGACATTGCGCCCTACTCCGCTGTCCAGCTTGCCTGGTACGCCGCACTGTCGTCGCCCTCGGCGTTCAATGCGTCTGCGTGTCTATTTAATAGTGCTAGCTCCCGCTCTCGGCGCCGCTCCTTCAGCTGGCGCATCGCGTAGCATTGAACTGCGCGCTCAATCCACGCTGACCGTTGAGCCTCGCCCGCCAACGCATCCACGACCTTGAGGAGATTGCCTGAAAGTGTGATCGATGCTTTTGCCTTAATCGCAGGCGTTGCAACGAGCGCCGAAAGCGCAGCAAGTTGATTTGCGGAGAGCGACCTGGGATTCATGCGATAAACTATACTACCATTTATCCTCTATGTCTATTACCCCCCGATTTCACCCCTTAAATCTCGAAACACCCCCTCTGGCCCTGGAGTCGGTCCTGAAATTTCCGTCCCAATCTAGCGTATGCTATAGATGCCTGAATATCGTTTATCGATATCCAGAGGAAATGGACTTGTCGAGAAGAGCCCGGAAGCGATTATATGAAAAGCACCTCCCCCAACCGCTTATCTGCGTCTGAGTTCGTTGCCGAAACCCTGCGCCGGGAGATTCTCCGCGGTGAGCTGGCACCGGGACAGCCGCTGTTGCAAGACCATATTGCCGCGCGCTTCGATGTCAGCCAAAGCTCGGTGCGCGAGGCTTTGCGACGGCTCGAGTCGCTCGCGTTGGTTGTTTCCATCCGCAATCGAGGCACGTTGGTCGCGACGCTGACCATCGATCAAGTGGAGGAGATGTATGAAATCCGTCTCGCGATCGAGCTCCTGGCGCTGCGCCACAAGTTTGCGAAGCTGTCGCGCGAAGACCTGAACGAAGCAGATGCCCTGCTCGATGACATGGAGAAGGACCCTGAGACGGCATTCTTCCTGGGCGAGACGCACAAGAAATTTCACGCCATCTTCTACGACGGCGCCGATCGCAAGCTGGGAAAGGACATCTTGCAGAACATCTATGGCAATTTGACCCGCTTGTGGGTCGACTTCATCCGCAAGAAGCCCAGTCTGGCGCGTAGCTATGAAGGCGAATCCCGCCGGCAACACCATGATCTGCTGCGAGCCGCGAAGTCGCGGGATCTGGCTGCAGCCGAGGCCGTACTGACCCAACATATCAACCACGCGCGTGACCTGCTGGTCTCGCACCTTCGCCTTGATGTCGACCGGGCACCCGAGCGCATCATGGCGACCCCGGCCGCAGCAGCCAGCCGCGTGCCTGGCCAACGTCGCGTGCGCAGAGGCTGACGCGCTATTAACGTTTTTTGAAGTCAAATCTATTCAAGTGCGGAGGCAGTCGAGTGTGTCATCCTAGGCAGTGCCTCTCACGGCTCATTCATTGAATAGGCGAAGCAGATGAATTCACGCGCAAATGGTGTCATTACGGTTGCCATCGGGATTCTCCTCGCGGCTCTATCCTCGATTGGCAACACCAAGGATATGGCGAGCGATTGCCGCGTCGGTTCTTATCATTTGCATGACGGCAGCGATGTGCTCATTTCGCCGAGCATGGAAGACTCGCAACTGGATTGGCAGCGTTGGGACGGGACCATGGGCGAGTTGACGCGGAACGCCGATGGAACCTGGAGCAGTACCCTCGGATGGACATCGCGACCTGATGGGAAACGCGTGTCGTTTTCGGATTGCGCAAAAGGCGAAATTGTGTTCGATGGCATCAAGGGCAAGCGCATCCCCTTGATCGTCACCGATACGCGATTTCAGGGCACCGACGCGAGCCTTGCCGGCCGTCTGGTGATGCCAGTCGGCAGCGCAAAAGTACCCATAGTCGTGCTGGTTCACGGCGCGGAAAATACGTCGGCTCTGAAATACCTACAATTCCTGGGGTTGTTCCCCTCCCAGGGTATTGGCACCTTTGTCTACGATAAACGCGGCACCGGTGAGTCCGGCGGCAATTTCTCGGCGGACTATGAGTTGCTCGCCAAGGATGCGGTGGCTGCGATGCGCGAAGCGAGGCGCCTGGCCGGTGCGCGGGCGAGCAGAGTCGGCTATTGGGGCGGCAGCCAAGGCGGTTGGGTGGCACCGCTCGCCGCGACCCAGGCCCCCGTGGATTTTGTCATCGCCAGCCACGGCCTCGCCGTTTCTCCCATTGAAGAGGATCGCGCGTCCATCACCCTAGATATGACCCGTCGCGGATATGGTCCGGACATTCTCGCCAAAGCGATGGAAATTTCCGACGCTACGGCGGCCATCATCGCCAGCGGTTTCAAGGACGGTTACGAGCGGATCGATGCCCTGCGCGCCAAGTACGGCGCCGAGCCTTGGTTCAAGTATGTCCATGGCGACATCAGTTTTGTCATTCTCGACATGCCGCACGCACAGGCGCGAGAACTCGGCTCGAAGTTCGCCGTGGGCATCCGGCCCAACTATGACTCCATGCCCGTGTTACGTGAACTCATGACGCCACAGCTTTGGATTCTTGGCCAGGACGATTTGGACGCGCCCATCGCCGAAACCCTGCGACGCCTCAAGGCGCTTGCGCAGGACGGACATCCAATCACGACCGCTGTGTTTCCGCACGCTCAACACGCAATCTACGAGTTCCTAGAGACGCCGATGCCGGAGGCGAAGCGCGAAAACACGCGACATCCCGACGGCTATTTTTCCATCATGCGCGATTTCATAATCCAGGGTCGCCTTCAGTCGCACTATGGCTCGAGCGTGCTTGGCGGCGTGGACATTTCGGCGCACTGAATAGTTAACGGCGTTTCGGTTTCAAGAATCATCGCGGTTCGACCAAACCGCTGCACAACCAAGCGCGCGGCATCAATTACCCGACTCGACAACTTCCCCAATGATGCTTCGCTCTTGGCGCGGGGTCCTGCCCTGATGGGAATTATCGGCAATCGATAATTATTATCGTGAGACATAATGCCTGCTGAGGCCGCGCCGCGTCTTTGTCCCAGCGGCGCATATTTTCTCCTTAGTTTAGTGCTCTAAGACGTGATCGAAGGCCGATCTGCCGTTGCCGTTCTCCAGTTGCGTAGATTCAATCTAAGATGTATAAACGATTATCGATAATAAGCGGTTAACAAAAATGCCCGCGTAGGGGCGCCGACTACCGACAAGGGCCATCCGCAAGCACCTAGGGGGAAAGTAATCGTGATGAAACCCAGCAGACAGCATTGCCGAGTGTGGCAGACGTTCGCCACCGCACTGACACTAGCCGCGATGGGAGCCGCACAGCCCCCGTGCGCGGCAGCCGCCGCAGCGGGAGACTCAGAAGCGAGCTCGCCGGAGTTGGCGGCGCGCGCCCAGCCGCAACTCACAGAGATTATCGTGACCGCGCGCAAGCGCGACGAAAAGGCCATCGAGGTCCCATTCAGCCTGCAGGTCGTCGACAGCCAAGATCTCGCGCGTCTCGGTGCGGTGGACTTTTCCGACTACGCTCGCACGGTGGCCGGCGTCTCATTCGATGACAAGGGTGCCGGCCGCTACACCATCTTCATGCGCGGCGTTTCCACCGGCAGCGACGTGGATACCGGCTTACAGTCCTCCGTGGGCATCTACTTCGACGAGATTTCCATCTCGGAGGATTCGTCGCAACCGGACCTGAAGCTCTATGACATGGACCGCATCGAAGTGCTACGCGGACCGCAGGGCACTCTGTTCGGCAGCGGCTCGCTGAGCGGAACGCTTCGCATGATACCAAAGCAGCCCGATCTGGGCGGATTCAGCGGGGAATCCGGCGCGCAGATCTCGGAAACGGAGCACGGTGGCTTGAACTACGCCATTGACGGCATCCTCAACGCTCCGTTGTCCGATACCGCGGCCTTGCGGATCGTAGCCTACAAGGATGACAACGATGGCTTCCTCAATAATGGCTTCTCCCGTGCGCAGGACATCAATTATGAGCACAGCAACGGCGGCCGCGCGGCCCTGCTGTTGCGTCCCTCGGACAGCCTGGATATCACCCTGAATGGGATTTATCAGGAGAGCCATTTCGGAGCGTACTACCAGGCGACGGATCACTTTCCGGCATTGATCATCGATGAGGCCGAGCCCGAGCCCTTCGTGGACCGCTACAGCCTGGCGGGCCTGAAAATCAACTACGATTTCGGGCCTGCAAAACTGACCTCCGTCACCTCTTATTACGAGCGTCGCCGGTTTTACCAGAACGACATCGATTATTTCACGGGCCTCATTGGCCTACCGCAGGCGTACTCGCCGCTGACTTACACCGCGCACTCGGTGACGCAGGAGCTGCGTCTCGCCTCGACCGGCCAAGGCCCCTTGAGCTGGCTCATCGGCAGTTACTTTGAAGATCATCACGAAACCGCGTTGGAGTCTGTCTCGGCGGCCGGCGAGCCCGTGCCCCCGCCTGCCGACCAGCTGGTCAACATTGATCGCATCGCGAGCAATCGCCAGTACGCCTTCTTTGGCGAGGCCAGCTACAAGATCACTTCGCAGCTGACATTCACCGCGGGCTTGCGCGCATCGCGTATCGAGCAAGACAACACGTCAATAGACAACGGCACGCTGTTCGGCGGCCAAACGGTCGCGCAGGGAAGCAACACCAGTACTCCAGTCACGCCGCGAGCCATCCTGTCGTACATGCCGGACGAGCACTACCAAATCTATGTTCAGGCGTCCAAGGGCTTCCGCATCGGCGGCATCAATCCGGGATTGCCGCCCTGTCTGGCGCAGAACGGCTGCGCCGTAGACGTCGGTTCCACTTTTGGCCCGGACTCGGTGTGGAACTACGAGATTGGTATCAAGCTGCTGGCGTTCGACAGGCGCCTGACCTTGGACGCGGACGTGTTCTACATCGACTGGAGCAACATTCAGATCAACGTGGATCGCGGCGATGGTTTCAATGGATTCTTGAATGCGGGCAAGGCAGCCGTGAAGGGGCTGGAGCTCTCCCCTCGTTTGCAAATCAACACGCATCTGCAGGTCGGGGGCCAATTCACCTATACCGACGGCAAGATCACGGAACTCGGCACTGGGCTGGCCGCCACGGGCGTGGCAGCCGTGGGCGACGCCGTGCCGGCGGTGCCAAAAATCGCAACCAGCGGCTTTGCCGAATTGGGCACATCGTTTGCCACGGACGGTCGGGTATATGTGCGGGGTGACGTGAGCTATACCACCACGCGTTACGGCTCGTTCGCCAGCACCCAGCCGATTGCGCTTCTCCCCTACTCGCTCAGCAATATTCGGCTCGGCCTCGACAAGGGGCTGTATAGCGCGTCGCTGTTCGTGAACAATGTCACCGACAGGCGGGCAATGATCTCGGTGCAGAACTACAACGGAGTCCACGATGGTGCGCCCTACACCTGGCTGCGTTACAACACCAATGTTCCGCGCACCATCGGCGTTGCCTTCTCACGCCGGTTCTGAGGTGAATTTTTGTTCTTGGAGGTAACATGAAGTGGTTCCATCTCCCGCCGGCGCGAGTCGGTTTCTTTCTCGGTTTGCTGGGAGCGCTTCAGTCCTTTGCCGGTGAGCCGGCAGTCGCGCCGGCACCCAAGGTTCAACAGTTCTCCAGGGCGGAGGTCACGGGGATCATTGCCGACGCGCGCAAAATCGTCGGCACGTCGGGCGTCGAGGAGCTTGTCGCAATTCCCATAGGCGGCACGCAACAGTGGATCTCGGTTCGAGGGCGTGACCGCGACAATCCCATCTTGCTGATGATTCACGGCGGCCCGGCGTCGCCCGAAATGCCAACGAGCTGGTACTTCCAGGGCGGTTGGGAAGACTATTTCACCGTGGTGCAGTGGGACCAGCGCGGTTCCGGCAAGTCTTACAATGCCAACGATCCGAAGACGATTCAAGCCACGCTGTCGCTCGAGCGCATCACCCGCGACGCCGAAGAGGTGGTTCAGTACCTGCGGGCGAAATATCACAAGGACAAGATCTTCGTGCTGGGGCATTCCTGGGGCAGTGTGGTCGGCCTTAACCTCGCGCATCGGCACCCCGAATGGCTGTACGCCTACGTCGGCATGGGTCAGGTCATCAGCGGTCCGGAGAACGAACGCGCCAGCTACCGGATGACCCTGCAAGACGCAGAGGCCGCCCACAATGCCGAGGCGCTCAAGGAGCTCAAGTCCATCGCACCTTATCCGAACGCCGACGGCACGATGCCTCTGGAGAAAATCAATATAGAACGCAAGTGGTCGGTGAATTACGGCGGCTTGAGCTGGGGGCGGGACAGCCTCAATTATTACTTCAATCTGGTGCAGTTCTCGCCGGAATATACGGAAGAGGACATCGCGGCGGTCAATAAGGGCTCGGCATTGTCACTCGGACCCCTGCTGGGAGACATGCTGAATTTCGATGATCGCGCAATTGTTGAATGGCAGTGCCCCATCGTCATGTTTGTCGGACGGCACGACTCCACGACGCCCTCGAGCGTGACTGCCGAGTGGTTTGCGAAAATACGGGCACCCGCGAAAAAGCTGGTGTGGTTCGAGCATTCTGCACACATGATGATGGTCGAGGAGCCGGGCCGCATGTTGGTGCATCTCGTCGAGGACGTGAGGCCGCTTGCGAAATGATTAGACACAGCAGCCGGCAATCGAGGGTAGTGGCCGCCACCTTTTACATTTGCGCCATCGTGTGCGGTTCGGCGGCCGCGGCGGAACGCGGCAGCGTTTATTTCGAACACATCGGCATCGTCGATGTGCTCCGCGGCACTGTTCTTCCCAATCGCGATGTGGTCGTGACGAATGGGAAAATCGTCTCCGTCACCCCGTCGCATGGCGATCGCCCGGAGTCAGGATCGGGCCGCACCCTGATCGATGGACGCGGCAAGTATCTCATGCCCGGCTTCATCGATATGCACGTGCACCTGAATTACCGGCGGCTGGCCGAGGCAAGTGTGCCGCTGCGCCCCTTGGCAGATGCCGAAATCCTCGCGCCGGATGACCTCAGCATTTACCTGTCCAATGGTGTCACCACGGTTCAGGTCATGCACGGCGAGCCGGAGATGCTCCCCTTGCGAGACCAGATCGCTCGCGGCGAGACCGTAGGGCCGCGTCTCGTCGTCGGCTCACCGCGGCTGGATGGACCGGAAGGCGATCCCTTCGTGAGAGTGGTTGCAAATGCTGCGGAAGCCGTGACCGTCGTGGATGAGATGAAATCCACGGGTTATGACTTCATCAAGGTGTACAGCGAACTCGACCAGAGCACCTACGACGCCATCATCGCAAGATCTCATCAGCTTGGCCTGCGCGTCGATGGCCACTTGCCGCGCTCTTTGCCGCTCGAGCACGGGTTGCACGGACAGGACCACATCGCCCACATGGAGGAGTACGCCTATTTCGGCAAGAAGTTCGACGCCGACGAAATCGCGGAATTCACCCGCCTCACCCGGCAGGCCGGAATCGGGGTCACACCGAACTTGATTGTGTTCAAGAATGTATTGCGCTCGGTTTTCGCACTCGATGACTTTCTCGCGAGTGACGACATGCGCTATGCCGACCCATTCGTCCTCGATTCGTGTCTGCCGAAGAACAATGGTTATCTCTCAGCGCACTTCCAGGAACCCAAAACTCGGGAACGGCTTGCAAAATACTTTGAGTTCATGAAGCAGCTCACTCTGTCCTTTCACAACGCCGGCGTTCCGCTGAGTGTGGGAACGGACGCAAGGGCCGCCTGCACAGTCCCCGGAGTTTCGTTTCATGAGGAGATGGATGAACTGGTCGGCGTGGGCATCAGCACCGCCGATGTGCTTCGCATGGCGACGCTCGATGCGGCCAAGGCCATGCGAATGGATACGCAGATTGGAACCATCGATGTGGGCAAGACCGCGGATCTGGTGGTACTCGATGCCAACCCCTTGGAGAACATTGCCAATACCCGCCGAGTCTTGGGGGTCATGGCGCATGGTGTTTGGCTGTCGAAGGCAACGCTCGATGCCAACTTGCGGCGCACTCTCTCGAATTACAAGCAGCTCGACCAGCGCCTGCATCTTGAAATCTGCCGGCTGGGGGTCTGCCGGCCGCCGCTTCGATGAGCGAGTGCGACGCGAAGCTGACCGGGGTAGCCACGGCTACCGACGCGCCGGCGCCCGCGGATGCGCCGGTATTTTCGCCCAAATCCCAAGCCTATTTGGACGATGTGGAGGCCAGGGTAAAGACCCTCTCGCCCGCTGCTGTCGCCGAGCGCATTGCCTCGCTCGTTCACGAGCATGACCAGTGGCGGGCAACCGCGTGCCTCAACATGAATCCGGCTGAGGGGCTCATTTCGCCACGCGCCCGCGCGCTTCTTGCCAGCGATATGGCAACGCGCCTCACCGAGGGGCTGCCCGGTGACAAAACCTACCCGAATTATCTGCAGAACAGATTTATCGACGAAATCGAGGCGACCATTATCGCTTTGGTGCGGCGGCAATTCGGCGCGCGCTACGTGGAGTGGCGCCCAACGAGCAACTCCATGGCGAATGCAGCAGTGTTTTTCTCGCTTCTGAAGCCGGGCGACACCATGCTCGTCCAGCATTTGGACGCTGGCGGCAATTACAGCTATCAGGCCTGCGGCCCCGCCGGGCTGACACATGCGCGCATCGTCACCATTCCGGCATTGGGCAAGGTGTTCGAAATCGATGTCGACTGGGTTCGCACGTGCGCCAAGAAACTGCGGCCAAAGATGATTGTGATCGGCGGCGGCAAAATACTATTTCCCTATCCAGTGCGCGAGCTGCGGGAGATTGCCGACAGCATCGGCGCCCTGCTCGTCTATGACGCCGCCCACGTGGGCTTGCTGATCTCTCACGGAACGTTCCAGCGTCCCCTGCAAGAAGGGGCGCACGTGGTGACCTTGAGCACTCACAAGATCATGGGAGGGCCGGTCGGGGGTATTGTGTTGACGGATGACCCGGGTGTAGCCAAGGCGATCATCAGCAGGATATTTCCTGGGTTCCTGCAAACGCGCGACCAGAACAAGTTGGCCGCTCTGGCCGTCGGCCTCGCGGAGCTGGAACGCTTCGGAACCGACCTGGCACAGGCGACCGTTGCCAACGCTGCGGCCTTCGCATCCGCCATGGTTGACGAAGGGTTTACGGTGCTTGCGCGCAACGGAATTCATACCCAAACCCACCAATGCTTCTTGGACCAGGGAGATGCCGCCCAGACCTTCGAATGGCGATGCCAGGCAGTCAATATTCTGGCGTCGGACTGTTCCCTCGCCGGCGATTTGGCCAGGAATCGGCGCAGCGGCATACGCATGGCGACCCATGAACTCACGCGACGGGGGATGGGCATCGCGGAAATGCGTGAGGTTGCGCAGTTGATCGCCCGGGCGAATCGAGACGAGGCAGACGTTGCTGCGATCGCTGCAGACGTCGCTGCGCTCATCTCTCGATTTCCGGGCGACGCCTACAGCCTCGGTCCCGCCGACTCCTCGCGCTAGTCCGATGATCTTCGAGTTCAGCAACGATCCCTTGGCCTCGGCGTCACCCGACGCGGCGCTGGCATTCTTGTCGTTTGAAGACGCCCTGGTGCCGCCCGAAATCGGCCACAGCCAGGGGCCATTGCGCGAAGTCATCGACCGGGCGCTCTCCAGATCCCGTTTCAAAGGCGCGCTCGGGCAGTTCATCGATATCATCGCCCCCTGCGGCACCTCGGCTGCGCGCATTCTGCTCGTCGGTTGTGGGGCGAAGGCAGGCCTTGCTGAGCTTGGCATCGAGAGAGCCGCGGCGGATGCCTATCGTCGCGTGCATGCGACGGGAGCAACGATACTGGAGCTGCGCTTCGACCCCGCTTGCGCAAAGGACGCCGCGGCGATGGCTTTCGGAGTACAGCTCGCGGCTTACCGATTCGATAAGTACCGCACCAGCGAAAAGTCCGAGAAAAAGCCGTCGATATCCTTCACCCGAATAGTATCGGCCGAGCCTGAAACGGCCGGTGCGGCCTTTCAACAGGCATTGCCTCTGGCCGATGCCATCTACTTCTGCCGCGACCAAGTATCCGAGCCGCCCAACATTTTGTATCCCACCGAATTTGCACGGCGCATCCAAGGCCTCGACCTGCCCGGCATGGAGGTGGAGGTCTTAGGCGAAGATGCCATGCGCCAACTGGGCATGAATGCACTGCTCGGGGTCGGACAAGGCAGCAGCCGCAGGAGCCAGCTGGTCGTCATGCAGTGGAATGGCGGCAGGACTGAGGACCCGCCCATGGCCTTCGTCGGCAAAGGGGTTTGCTATGACAGCGGTGGACTGTCGATCAAACCGGCCAAGTCCATGGCAGAAATGAAGTGGGATATGGGAGGAGCCGCCGTCGTCGCCGGTCTGTTGCACGCCCTGGCCCGAGGCAAGGTGCATGCCAATGTCGTCGGCATATTGGGTCTGGTGGAGAACATGCCCGACGGCAACGCACAGCGGCCGGGTGACGTTGTCACCAGCATGTCCGGACAGACCATTGAGGTCGTCGACACGGATGCCGAAGGGCGCCTGGTGCTTGCCGATGCGCTGTGGTACTGCCAGCAGCGGTTCAAGCCGCGACTGATGATCGATGTGGCAACCCTGACCGGCGCGGTGGAGATCGCCCTGGGCCAGGAGTTTGCGGGGCTCTTTTCCAATGACGATGCGCTTGCCGATCGGTTGTTGCGTGCGGCGACACTCGAGGGAGAAAAGCTCTGGCGCCTGCCCCTCGCCGCTGCGCTCGAGAAGCTGATTGAAAGCCCGGTCGCGGACGTTAAAAACTACGGCGGCCCCGAGGGCGGCGCGATTACTGCTGCACTATTTCTGCAGCGCTTCGTGAACGGTTGCCCGTGGGCCCACCTGGATGTCGCCGGAACAACATGGCAGAGTACCTCCTCACTACCCACCGTACCCGACGGAGCGACGGGGTTTGGCGTGCGCATTCTGCATCGACTGGTGACCGATTATTATGGCGGCGCCGTCTCCCGAAGCGACGCGCCGCACGCCCACACATGGACATGTTGAGTTGATTTCTGCTGCCACCAAGACCTCGTGTCTTCTCGGTGCGCTGCTGTCCTCTGGGATGGCTGCGGCGATCTCACCGCCGGCTGAGCCAGACTGTCATGTTGGCGCCTACCGAAACAGTGAGGGCGATGTGCTCGCGCTCGGCGCTACGGCAACCCAGGGTGCCCTGCGTTACTACCTCGTGGATGGCCGCAGCGGCCTGCTGCAGCCCGCCGCAGCACATCGCTATGTAGCCGGTCCCGGCTGGGAAGCCAAATCGCCCGTCATCGCGCAGGCCCAACTGGGTATCTGCGGGTCGCAACGCATAGAGTTCAATCTCGTCGGCGGCCCCAAAGGCAACTGGACAAAAATTCCGTTCCTGATAACCAACACTCGCTTTGTCTCGAACGGCATCACTCTGGCGGGCCGCCTCGTTGAGCCTCCCGGCGGCAGGCAACGACCCGCAGTGGTTCTCGTGCAAGGCTCCCTCGACACTCCGTCTCTGGACCGCGAGCCCTGGCAGTGGATCTTGCCGACTGCCGGTATCTCGGTATTCGTCTATGACAAGCGCGGCACGGGTGCATCCGAAGGGATCTACACGCAGGATTTCGCCGCACTCGCCGACGATGCAGCCGCCGCGGTCGTCCAGGCACGCAAGGTCGGTCATGGCCGCATTGCGCGCCTCGGGCTTCAAGGACTGAGCCAAGGCGGATGGGTGGCCCCCCTGGCGGCCACCAAGGTTCGGGTCGATTTTCTGGAGATCGGCTACGGAGTGGTAGGGACTCCGATCGAGCAGGATCAATGGCAGGTTGCGTACGAATTGACTCAGAAAGGATTTGGCGCGGACATATTGGCCCAAGCGCGCGAACTCACCGAGGAGACGGGAAGAATCGCGGCATCCAATTTCGAGCGTGACCTATCCGAACTGCACGCGATTCAGGCCCGCTATCAAGGCCAATCTTGGATTACACAATTCGAGGGGCAATATTCCGGCGAGCTCCTTCGCGGCGAGTTGGCTACGGCGCACGTAGAGAGCCCCGGCGTGATTTGGGATTACGACTCTGAATCGGTGCTACGCAAGCTGTCCATACCTCAGTTATGGATTATGGCCGCCGACGATTCTCTCGCGCCCAGCGGTCCGACGATTGCTAGGTTGCAGAGCCTGCGGGCTGAGGGCCTACCCATTCAGATTGCCGTATTCCCCGACACCGACCACGGTATCCGCAATTTCGATGTCCGCCCCGACGGCAGCCGCGAGCGTGCTCAGTATGCGGCAGGATACTTTTCTCTGCAGATGGACTGGATAAAGGGTCACCTCCTGCCGCCCTATGGTCGAGCGAGCTTCCTCGGCGCAGCGGAGGCGCATTGACCACCGGCGGCGCCGCCACGATGCCTGACGCGCCGCCAGTGCTGCCGCGCACGCTATTCGGACATCCGTTGGGTTTGAGCTTCCTGTTCCTGACAGGCATGTGGGAAGTCGCTGCATTGGCGGGGATGCGTGCCATTCTCGTCTTTTATCTCATCAACCAATTGCACCTCACGTCGGCACAGGCGGTGGAGATCTACGGCGCATCGACCGCCGGTTCATTTCTGATGAGCATGATCGGAGGTCTGCTGGCAGATCGCCTGTTTGGATTTCGGCGCGCTGTGCTATGGGGCGCCTTGCTGCTCGCGTTCGGCCACTTTGCATTGAGCATTCCGGTTCTGCTCGCCCCCAGTCTGGTCGTGATAGCCGTCGGCAGCGGGCTGTTCCGCCCCGCTCTGATCGGTCAGGTGTGGCTCTTGTACCTGCCCGGCGACACTCGCAGCAATCGCGCGTTGCTGGCGTACAAGGTAGGGTGCCAGATTGGCGGCATTTTTGGACCGATCGCCGCCGGCGCGCTTTACGAATTCTGCGGGTGGCTATGGGCGGTCATCTTCTGCGGCGCAGGCATGCTCGCAGCCGTCGTCATCTACATTTCGGGCCGCGAATTTCTACCACGCGAGCGGCCCCGCGTGCCGGCGGCCGCCGCAATCGAATCCAAGACCGAAACCACATTCACGCCTCGCAAACTTGCCTTGATCGGGCTCATCGCCCTCGGTGCATCCTTGCACTGGACGGTGGCAAATCAACAAGGCGGTACCATGGCGGTTTGGACTTTCGAGAATCTCAACCGCACTTTGCAGATCGGTCAGCTGTCATTCAAGGTTCCGGCCGCCTGGTTCCAGACCTTCAATCCCATCATGATATTGGCCTTCGCGCCGTTCGTCTCGCGGCTTTGGTCCCGGGGGAATTCGACACCAGCCATCACGGTGGAAATTCGCCGCATGGTCCTGGGCTCGCTCATGCTGGCAGCATCGTTCGCGATCCTCTGGACCGGATGTGACCTGAGCGGCCCCACACCCGTCAACTGGCTGTGGTTCTTGATTTCAACCGCGCCACTCACATTGGGTGAGATTTACATCGACTCGATGGGACAGGCATTCTTTTGCCGGCAGGCGCCCGCCGGATATCTGTCGACGTTTTTGAGCCTATGGCTGGTCACATCGACGATCGGCTATCTGGCCGCAGGCTGGCTTGGAGAGCTTTGGGGCAAAATCTCGCCCGCCCACTTTTTCGCCATCTCGATGATGCTCGCCTTGGCAAGCGCTCTGGTCATTGCCGCGGCCCGATATTTCACGCCTCGCAGCACACCATGAGAGACATACGCATCAATGGCGATCGCCTGTGGGATAGTTTGGCGGCCATGGCAAGAATCGGTGCCACCCCTCGCGGCGGCGTCTGCCGCCTGGCCCTGTCCGACCTCGATAAAGCGGGTCGGGATCTGTTCGTTGGCTGGTGCAAAGATGCCGGATGTGCGGTCAGCGTGGATCGGATGGGCAACATCTTCGCACGCCGTGCCGGATTGGATCCGGCGCGCCCAGCGGTAGCAACCGGAAGCCATCTTGATTCCCAGCCCACAGGGGGCCGGTTCGATGGTGTGTACGGTGTACTTGCGGGCCTGGAAGTCATCCGCACCCTCAACGACGCCGGGCTGAAAACACAGGCGCCTCTCGAGACGGTGGTGTGGACCAACGAGGAGGGTTCTCGATTTGCGCCGGCGATGGTTGCATCGGGGGTATTTGCCGGTGTTTTCGATCTGGAATACGGGCTGTCGCGAACGGACGCCGCCGGCAAGACCCTGGGCGAGGAACTTGCGCGTATCGGGTATGCCGGAGCGCTGCCGGTGGGCCAACGAAAATTCGGCGCCTTCTTCGAAGCCCACATCGAGCAAGGACCGATTCTCGAGGAGAGCGGGACCACCATAGGCATCGTGTCGGGAGCCCAGGCGCAGCGCTGGTACAACGTAGCCGTGACCGGACACGAAGCGCACGCGGGGCCGACCCCGATGAATCGGCGGCACGATGCACTGCTCGGCGCCGCCCGTGCGGTAGTCGAGGTCAATCGCATCGGCATGGAGTTGGCGCCGGCCGCCTGCGCGACCGTCGGCTTCATGACCGTCGGCCCCAATTCCCGCAATACCATCCCAGGCCGTGTGGTTTTTTCCGTCGACCTGCGCCACCCGGATGACGCAACGCTTGCTGCAATGGACGCCGATTTACGCGCATCACTGCACGACGTGGGAAGCGAGCTGGGATTGACGATTTCCATCGACCAGATCTGGCACTCCCCGGCCGTGAACTTCGATAGCGTTTGTATCGGCACCCTGCGCGAGGCGGCCGTTCAGTTAGGTTTGACTCAACGGGATATCGTCTCAGGCGCCGGTCACGACTCCTGCTACATCAACCGTGTCGCTCCCACGGGCATGATCTTCATTCCCTGCGAGGGTGGAGTCAGTCACAACGAGACCGAGAGCGCCTCCAAGCGCGATGTGACCGCGGGAGCCCAGGTGCTGCTGCTCGCCATGCTGCGCCACGCGGATCCGGCCTGATTCAGCGCGATGCCGGCTGCGGAATCCGCCGATACCGACCCGATCGAGACGCAGGAATGGCTCGAATCCCTGGAGGCCGTTGTGCTGGCCGGAGGCCGCGTCCGCGCCCTCTTCCTGCTCGATCGTCTCGAGGAAAAAGCACGGGAGCTCGGTATTGCGGTCCATAAGCCACCTTATTCCGCTTACCAAAACACCATTTCTCTGGAGCAGCAAGCGGTACATCCTGGCGATGTGGCCTTGGAGGAGCGCATCACCGCCATCATGCGCTGGAATGCTCTGGCCATGGTGGTGCGCGCCAACAGGGCTTACGGTGAACTCGGCGGACACATTGCCAGCTACGCCTCCGCGGCGGAAATATTCGAAGTGGGGTTCAATCATTTCTTTCGCGGACCGCGCACAGAGTCGGGTGGCGACCTGGTGTTCTTTCAGCCGCATTCGGCACCCGGCATCTACGCGCGGGCGTTCCTGGAAGGCCGAATCAGTGAGCAGCAGCTGGCGCACTTTCGCCGCGAAGTGGGAGGCCAAGGGCTGTGTTCCTACCCGCATCCCTGGCTGATGCCCGAGTTCTGGCAATTCCCCACGGGCTCCATGGGTATAGGGCCACTCAGTTCCATCTACCATGCGCGGTTCATGCGCTACCTCGAGCACCGTAATCTCGCCGATACGAGCCAGCGTCACGTGTGGAGCGTGATCGGCGATGGGGAGATGGATGAGCCCGAATCGGTGGCCGGCCTCACGCTGGCGGCGCGCGAAAAGCTGGACAATCTGACCTTTGTGATCAATTGCAATCTGCAGCGGCTGGACGGGCCCGTACGCGGCAATGGGCAGATTATTCAGGAACTCGAGTCACTTTTCATAGGTGCCGGCTGGCACGTGATCAAGGTGTTGTGGGGTTCGGATTGGGATCCATTGTTTGCCCGTGACAAACAGCATGTGCTGCTGCGGCGCCTGTCGCAAACGGTGGACGGTCAGTACCAGACCCTCGGAGCCAACGATGGTGCCTACAATGAGAAGCATTTCTTCCAGCTCGATCCTGAACTACGGGCGCTGGTGGCGCATATGTCGCATGCGCAGATCGACGCGCTGAAACGCGGCGGCCATGATTTCCGCAAGCTGTACGCCGCCTTCGCCGCGGCGAAGGGTCACAGAGGTCAGCCCACCGTCATCCTGGCCAAAACCAAGAAGGGCTACGGCATTGGGTCTGCCGGTGAGTCGCGCATGACCGCACATCAGGAGAAAAAACTCGAGCTTGGTGCCCTGCAGGAGTTTCGCAATCGCTTCGATCTCCCGCTGACGGATCAGGACCTCGAGAGTCTGCAGTTCTATCGGCCCGCGGAGCACAGCCCGGAGATGATGTATCTGCGAGAGCGGCGCACCGTTCTCGGCGGCAGCTTGCCGGCGCGCAATCGCAAGGCGCCCGCGCTTAGGATTCCCTCCATGGCAAGCTATGCCGCCTTTGCGCTGCAGGCCGAGAATAAGGCTATGTCCACGACCATGGCGGTGGTGCGGCTCTTCAGCGCACTGCTCCGCGACAAGGTCCTGGGACCGCGCATCGTGCCCATTGTTGCCGATGAAGCGCGAACCTTTGGCATGGCCAGTCTATTTCGCCAGCTCGGCATCTACTCGCCCGCAGGTCAGCTGTATGAGCCGGAGGACGCCGCTTCCTTGCTGTCGTACAGAGAATCGCGCGACGGACAGCTGCTGGAGGAAGGCATCACGGAGGCGGGAGCCATGTCCTCCTGGATAGCCGCGGCCACCTCGTACAGCGTGCATGGCGTGCCGCTGCTTCCCTTCTTTATCTACTACTCCATGTTCGGGTTCCAGCGGGTCGGCGATATGATTTGGGCGGCAGCCGACCAACGAGCGCGAGGTTTTCTGATCGGAGCGACTGCCGGCAGAACCACTCTGGGCGGTGAGGGATTGCAGCACCAAGACGGTTGGAGTCATGTGGCCGCAGCGACCATCCCCAATTGCCGTGCCTACGACCCGGCCTTCGCCGGCGAATTGGCCGTTATCATCGATCACGGTGCGCGCCAAATGCTCGAGCAAGGCGAGGATGAGTTCTACTATGTCACGGTCATGAATGAGAACTATGCACAGCCATCACTGCCGGCCGGCGCGGAGGTCGGTGTCATCCGAGGCATGTATCGCTATGCCATCCGCGAGTTGGAGCGCGGACGGGGGGCGGTGCGCCTGCTTGGTTCTGGAGCCATCCTTCGCGAGGTCATCGCGGCCTCCGAGCTTTTGGCCGAGGATTGGCAGATTTCGTCCGAGGTTTGGAGCGTCACGAGCTTCAGCGAACTGGCGCGCGAAGCGCGGGAGAACGAACGTTGGAACCGCCTGCATCCGCGCGAAGCGCCGCGATGCAGTTATGTGAGTGAATGCCTGGGTGGCACGACGCCCATAGTCGCTGCGACCGACTATGTCCGCGCCTATCCCCAACTCATCGCTTCCTATGTGCGAGCCCGGTTCATCGCGCTGGGAACAGACGGCTTTGGGCGCAGCGACGGCCGCGCAGCGCTGCGCCGGTTCTTCGAGAACGATCGGTACCACATCGTGCTCGCGGCATTGCAGGCCATGGTGGAAGACCATTCGCTACCGCGCGACGCGATCGCGCTGGCGCTGCGGCAGTACAATATTGACAGCAGCGCCTCAGCCAGCTGGGTAAGCTAAATGAATGTCCCTTCCATGACGGCGACACACGTTCCGCCGATGTACACGGCCTCCACCTCACCATTTCTGACCGTAGTGCGTCCGAGGAGCAGGCTCGGCCGTCCCATGGTGTACGCGTAAATGGCATCGGCACTGTCGAGCGGCAGCACCCCTTCATATGCCGTCAAATTCGGTTTCGCAGCACGCAGCGCGTCGCGCGAGGCGACTTCGACAACCAGAAACGGAAGGCCGACCGACATGGTCAGATAGCGGCGCTTCATTCGACTTGGCCTCGGGAATTTGACGGATTGAGGGTGCTGCGGCGACGTCTCATAGCCCTGGTCAACGCCTCTCGCAGCGGCAGGTCGTAGATTTTATAGACCAACCATGCGAACACAATAGCAACTGCGACGGCAACGGCCGCCCAGCAATACGCAGAGATTTGCAATCGGGACGCGCTGGCGCGCTGCAATCTCGCCAGCCACACAAAAAGAGGCCCATGAATCGCATAGACTGGATATGAGACAGCTCCTAGCCACGCAAGCACACGGCCTTGCCGCGAGGCCACCGCGACGCGCATAGCAAGCATGATGACGCTGGGATAGATGATGGCAATGGCGACAAGTTCGCTGACGGCGGTCCAGACTCCCGAGGTTGGCATGCAGAAGGTCGCCACCAGCGCCACGGCCAATAGCAGCGGCGTCATGGCGGGCGTCGCAAGAACCCGCGGAGCAAGAAGGCGGTTTATCAGTACCCCCACAAAAAAGGGGAAAACCACACGCGCAAAGCCCCACTCGAAATTCGCAACATAAACACCAAAGTCCACCCCGTTGAATTTAAAAATCCCAATGGCTTCGACAACGAACGCTGCCAGCGCGAGCGCCACCAGACGCGCGTCCGTCAAGTGCTTGGCCGCCAGGCCGTAGACCGCATTGACGAAGATCTCGAAGAACAGGGACCAGCTCGGCACGTTGACCGGCGCAATCGTGTTGCTTCCGGGATAGACATTCGCCCTGATGATGGGAAGACACAAAACCGTGGAAAGCCCGAGATAAATCAGTGTACCGACCGAAAGCTGCCGTGCAGCCGGGCTCGTAACGACAGCCGTCATTCCAAGCAGAGCACCGAAGATAATCATGGGGTAGAGACGAATTACCCGGCGCTCGAGGTATTCGCGAATCTGTCCCTGCTTCAAGCGCTGCTCATAGGCATGCGCGACGACGATACCGCTCAAGACGAAGAAGAAGTCGACCGCGAGATAGGCCTTCGGCAACAATTGCGGCACGCCGAAGATGACGCAAGCGTGATAGACGGCGACCGCAATCGCGGCAACTCCTCGTAAGGCGTCCAATACCAAGAAGTGCTGTTGAGCGGGCAGCTGTGGATTTTGTACCTTGATCGTCGATATAACCACAGAATTGCCTTATATATTATTGATATGTATATGCTTTATAGTACACGGAACCGAGCTACCAGCGCCAAACGACATGAAGACCCCAATCTGCCCCGCCGCCACCCAATGGATCATCCTCGTGCTGGCAGCCCTTCTGCCGGTTTCCCACACGGCATACGCTGCCGCGCTCGACGACATCAGGCTCGATGTCAGCCACGACAGCTGCGAAGGATTCAGCGACAGGGGCGTCATCGTCTACGCCACCAATCTGAACTCAAATCAATCCATCGACGCCAATTTCAAATATGACTCGGTTCCCACCCAGCAGCACTTCATCCTGTTCGACGCGGCTCTCAATCCCATGACAGACCGCTTTCCAAAGTATCGTCCGCGCCGCCTGGCGCCGCGCGAAGTCGCCAAGATCGGATGCACCTTCACCTATCGCGCATCTCCGCAAGCGCCGGGGCCCCTGCCCGTTCCCATTGTCATCGACAAACAAAGCGCCTCGTATGTAGAACCCGGCTCCCCCGAAACACCGCCGCAGGACGCGCGTTCCTTTGCCGCTTTTTACCTGCAAGGCGGCATCAATGAATGCGGCCCGGGAGCGAAGCCGCCCGGCCTGTTTTATCTCGTGAACTTGCATCCCTATGCCCGGCTATCCGCAACGATGAATTTGTTCGACGATCGCGGCGTTCGGGTGGGCTCTTTGACGCCGGCTCTCTCGCCTCTGAGCGTCACGCGCGTGGCCTGCAGCAATGGGCCTTCCAAACCAGGCCCCATCATCGGCGCCGCGCTTGAAATCACGGCCGGCCTCCCGATGCCTCTGAGCACCCCGCCGCCACAGACATCGCCACAAACTCCCGAACACCGCGAGGCACCCGCGGACGCACCGGTGGAGGCACCCTTGGCGCTCGGCACAAACTTCGCGGCTCAAAATGTCTGTGCGGGCTCCGTGGTTCCGGGCTGGATAAAAATCGACGATGCCTGGAATCCCTCCGTCTGCGGAAACCCCACCATCGTCACGTACAACGTTTGGACCATTGAACAATTGACCGGCCAGCCGGTCGGCGCGGTCATTCACGCCTGCAAAGCCGCAGTCCCCACTGGATGGGCCATCGTCGGCGCTCTTTGGAATCCGACTGTCTGCGGACATCCCACGAGCAACCAACTCAATGTCATGGTGATCAAACGATTGAATTGAGTCAACGATTGGTCTTTGCAATCCAGGCTTTTAGCGGCTGCAACCACTCCGGCAGTGGTTGAAAAAATGCACCATGCTTCTTTCCCGTGGAAATAGCTACTTCTTCAAAGGACTTGAGGCGGCTCCTGGCGGCCAGTTTTCCACACGTTCCGAGCGCATCGGACGTCTCGTAGATCGAGAGTAAATTGCCGCCGAGAATCAATCCGGGAGTTTGCGCGACATCTCCGCCCTCGCAAATCGCCAGTAACGCCGTGTTGATGCCGTCCGAGGCGAGTTCGTTCGAGGCTAGCGCAGTCAACCCGGCGCCTCGAGAAAATCCGACCAAGGTAATCCGGCTCGGGTAGACACCGGCATCGCGCAAGCGCCTGACCCACGATTTCAACGTTTCTGCGTAACTGTCATCGGCACTCTTCGGCCGTTGAAACGCGATGAGATTGAATCCACCTGAGCTAAACAGCGATTGTTTGATTGCCGGAAAGTCATACTGGCCGTACAGCGGAGAAATGGGCTTAGGGTCATTTCCCTCGACGATCATGCCATGGGAGTAGATGACGTACCGTTCGCCGGGATGGATGTCGTCGGGAAACTTGTCGTAAATCTCAACTGCTGCGCTGCTGATTGGGACCAGCATCAACAAAGCGAGCAAGTGCTGCATGCAGTGCATATCGCCGAACTTCCTCGGTTGCTCGAGCACGAACTAGCCCCGCGCCCAAAACCCGGGGACCACATGGCCTTTCTTTGCGGCCCCGATCGTCAAAGCAATTCCCGCTGCAAGGCATACCGCCAACGCCACCACCGAGGCTTCGGCGCCGAATGCACCGCCGGTCAGCCAATCCGGCCCGATCATCCTCGATTGCAGCAGGCCTTTGCTCGCGCCCCCGGAGACTGCCACCGAGAAAATTCCGCCCTGGGTGAAGTTCCAGGCAATGTGAGTGCCGATGCAAAGCCATAGTCGCCGTGTGAGCATGTAAGCTGCGGCCAACAGCACGCCGGCCTCAATGGCAATCGCGGCGGCGTTCAACAGCGTGGCTCCCGGATTCAAGAGATGCAGTGCTCCAAAAATGACGGCCGAAATCGCCAGCGCAGTCCAGCTGCCCAGCCATTGTTCCAAGATCCTAAAAACTACGCCGCGGATCAGGACCTCCTCGAGAACGCCCCCGAGTATGCTCGAGGGCAGGACTGCCAGCATGATCTGCCAGCCGTTATTCCCGGTGATCTGATATACGCCGAGCGCTGCCAGTATTCCGATCGTGGTGCAAAATAGCGCTGCACCCAACCCCAATCCGAAACCAAGCTCGCGCACGCCATGCCGGCCGGAGAGTTCGGTTACGACTCGTTTCTCGACGACGCGCACATACGCCCGGTAGGATCCCAGCACGACCGCTGCGAGCAGCAGCGCCCCTGCGCGCCGCAGCGGTTTGTCCGTTACGAATAAATCGAGCGGAGTCCTGACAACCATGAACGGGATGACGATGAAAAGAATCGCCACGAATATTCGTACCAAGGGAAATGCCAACACCCGATTCCGCAGCGTCGGCGGCGCGAGAAGCGCGGATTCACTGTTCATATTCCAAGCGTAACATCTGTCCGGGCAGTTCCTATAGGGATCGCTTAGGCCGGCGGATGGCTCTTACCTTGCCGCTACTTCCGCCTCCGCAGAAGAACCGATCGCCGCCATCGGACTCGAGTCCCGAAACGGCCACTCCGGGTGGCATTTCGAGAGCGTCCAACACCTTTCCCGATTGCGGATCGATCCGCCTCACTTCGCTCTGCTCGCCCTCCAGGGTGGCGTGCCAGAACTCTCCGTCGACCCAGGTGACCCCGGTGACGAAGCGGTTGGATTCGGTGGTGCGAAGAATGGCCCCCGTTTCCGGATCGACCTGGCGGATCTTGCGGCTCCGATACTGTCCAACCCAGAGCGTCCCTTCGGCCCACGCGAGTCCCGAATCGCCGCCCTGACCGGGCGCCGGGATCGTCGCGAGCACGCGGCCGGGTTTCATGCCCCACATTCTAGTTGCCCGGCAGTGGCCCGGGGAGTAACAGGAGTGTCGGGAATCCCAGCAACGGCGGCGTCATCCAACGGCGCGCGCGACCGCGGCCGATGGGCTGCACCTTGCCTGCTGCCGCAAGCGAATCGAGCGCTCGTTGCACCGTGCGTGCGCTGCTGCTGAGCGCGAGCGCCAGGGCCGAGCTCGACCAGGACTCGCCGTCCGCGAGGAAGGCGAGCACCGCCGCGTGCCGTTCCTCGACCGGCGGTGCCAGCACGAGTACCTGGCTTGCGTGCCGCGGCGTCAGGGCAAAGCCCTGCTTCGTCGCGCTCACGTCCGCCAGCGTGCGCAGCTCCACGCGAAGCCGCCCAACCTCGACCCGCAAACGCGCGCGATACGATTCATCCGCGTGTTTCGACCGAAACGCACCTGCGACAAGCTCACCCCGCGGCACATCCGCCGGCCACGCTTCACCCAGCATGCGCGCAAGCGCGAACAAGACGGGGCGCCTCGCCAGGGAGACCACCGTGGTTTCATCGCGCACGGCATAACGGCAGGCATCCACGATGAGCGCCCCCGAGGTCAGGAGCGCTTCGATTTCCTCGAGCAGGAGGGGGCGTGCCCCGCCGACCGAGCGCACGCGCTGCCGGTCGCCGCGACCGTTACCGCTAGGTCCTGGCGAAAATCGCCTGCATTTTGTCGACGCTTTGATTGAGACCGAGCTCGGCATTCTTCCCAAATACGGAATCTGCGCTGGGCATGTCGAACTGCGAAACGACCAACTTGGTCTCATCTGCACTCACGGCTTCGAACGTCACGATGGTGCGCGTATCGCTCGGGAATTCGGGCGGCAGCCCGAGCGCCTTTGGGTCGACTCTATTGCCGTCTTTGTCGGCCATGTGTTGAATGAATTCCAGAGATTTCATTGGAACGATTTTCCGGTAGTTCCATGCGCTGAACATATCTTGCCCGCCATATTCCTTCGGTGCACGCATGCAAACGACCGACGTACCCCCTTCTCGCAGGTCTATTTTTGCAAACGGGCAGGTGAAGTTGTCCGGTCCCCACCATTGCATGACCAATTCCGCATCGGTCCAGGTCCGCCACACGAGATCGAGAGGCGCGTTAAAAACACGAGAGACGACCAGCGTTCGTGTGCGTGGTGTGTTCATCAAAGTCTCCTGCTCAGTATTCCAAGTTGCGCCCGTCATGGGCTGCGCTTTTCCGACGCGTTGCGCTTTTCTTTTTGTAACAGGCGCTCCAGGGCGTCGAAGCGCTTGCTCCACAACCGGGTCATCTTTTCGGCCCATTCGCCACAGGCATTTACGCCGGCAGGATCGAGCCGGTAGAGGCGAAACTGGCCGCGCTTTTGCATCTGCACCAGATGCGCATCGCGTAAGGCGCTGAGGTGCTGGGAGATTGCCTGTGGCGTCGTCTTGAAGCGGTCGCTGATGCTGGTCGCGGACAATTCACCTTCCACGGCGAGCAGTTCTACGATGCTTCGGCGTGTCGGTACCGACAGGGCCTTGAAGACGTCCATGGAGCCTACACTAAAGTAGACGCTTACTTAAGTCAATACTTTAGTTAGCAACGTTCACCGCACTAAGGTTTGTCCCAATAATTGAACCAGTAGTTGATGCCAATCCTAAATACATTGGCGGTGAAACTACCGTGGTTATTCTCCAGCGATACGCCGGCGAATGCCGCGCATGCAGCGGCGGCGCCGGCGCATGTCGTGGCGGAGCTCGAGCCCTTGCCCAGGCTCATGTGCAGATATTCCGCCGAAATGGACCAGGCGCCGTTCAAGCCAATCTCTGCGCCACCACCCGCGGCCCACCCGGTCGAATTGAAATTCTTGCCGCCACTGAAGGAGGCAATGGGTGCCGTTGTCCCGGCGGGTGTGTAATTGAGCGTGCTGCTCTTCGATCCTGTTGTCACGACGCCGCCCGCGCGCAAATAGGGGAATATCAGGTTACCTCCATAACCTACACGCCCGCCGATGATCGCAAAATCACCCGGACTCAGTTTGCCCGAAAAGGAGTACGTTCCCGGCGGCGGCGCTTGGCCTGTGAAGCTCGATGTCGAGCTCGCGCTGCTGGAACTCGAAACCAACAGGTCGACGTCGATTCCCAACACCAAGCGGTTGAGCTGAAAGTTCTCGCCAAATTGCAGGCCGCCCGCGAGACCGCTGCCGCTGCAGCCGGTGAAAGGCTTCTCGCCGGTCGGATCGATGCCGGCACCGTTCAGGGTCGAACTGGTGCAAACCTTGCTGCTCAGACTGCCGACATCGGCGCCAAGGTAGAAACCATCCCAAGGAGTGCTGCTTTGAGCCGACGCTACGCCTGCCGCCGAAACCAACATCAGAAACACAAACGAGCGCATGCTTTTCATCGTTGAAAAATCCATTCTATTTTCCGTGCGCCTCTTGGTCCGGATTTTCTTTCTGCGACCGTCTTTGCTCGAGCAGAGGGTGCGGAACAATGCTGCCGTCGACGATGCGCACCTCCCGCTCGGCCCGCCGCGTGATTTCGGTGCTGTGAGTCACCAAGACAATCGTAGCCCCATTGCGGTGCAGCTCCTGCAGCAGGTCCATGATGTCCTTCGCCATTCCCTCATCCAAATTTCCCGTGGGCTCATCTGCCAACAGCAATCGCGGCGAACCGGCCAAGGCGCGCGCGATGGCCACGCGCTGCTGCTGACCTCCCGATAATTCCGCCGGATAGTACCTGGCGCACTTGGACAGTCCGACTCGGGCCAACGAAGACTCGACCCGCCGCCTTATATCGAAAGCAGCAAGACCCCTGTAGCGCAGCGGCATCTCGATGTTGTCCCGAACGGTGAGGTCGTTGAGCAGATTGAACGATTGAAAGATGAATCCGATCTTTTCACTGCGCAGCCGTGCGCGCTGGCGATCGCTCATCCGAAATACATTCACCCCGTCGAGTTCGTATGCACCCTCCGTGAAATCGTCGAGCATCCCCGCGATCGTAAGAAAGGTCGACTTGCCCGATCCCGAGGGTCCCGTGACCGCGATGAATTCACCCTCCCTGACATGGATCGACAAATCGCGCAGCGCAAATATCTGCAGGACTTCCGATCGGTATGCCTTCGAGATACCGGTCATTTTGAGCATGGCGCGTCTAGTTCGAAGCCTTCGCCGCCGTTCCCAGGTCCGCAAACACCTTGGATGCAATGAGGTCTACCTGTTGCGGGGTCATTTTTGCGAATACCCCGCCCCACGCGGAAGAGGTCGTGTTGTAGAGGCGTTCGCCAAACGCTTTGCCGTCGTTCAAGTCGCTGTAGGTGACCCTGGCATCTATATAGGCATTGCCCGTCATGACGCCAAAGAATATGCGCGAGCCGATTCCCACCATGTGGTAGTCGTTGACGTACACCAGCAGCAACGTTCCGCTTTCGCCGATCGAATGGGCATCGCCTTTCTGCACATCGAATGCCACACCGGCCGCCTTGGCGTGCTCGGCGAAGGTCGCCCGCCACTCTTCTTGGAACGCCGACCAGTCTTTCGCCTGCGTCAACGCGGCGGGACCGGTCATGTTGAGCGTCAGCCGCTTGGCCGATGTCGGCGGCAGGGCCAGCGGCGGCAATGGCGCCGCATCGGCTGCAGCCGCGGCATCTGCGGGTGCGGCAGCAGAAGCCGACTCATGCGATCCGCCACTCGAGGCGCATCCGGCCGCAAGAATACTGATCAGCATGGCGCCGCAAATCTGAATCTTCATGGGGTTTTCCCTGATGGATGTATTCTGCTGAAGGCTACCTTACAGTGCAGTTTGGCCGCCGTGCAAGTCGTGGCGCTTTTGCGCTTCCTCATGCCAACGAAGCACACGCAGCGCCCGCAAGGTGTTCCATCGGCTCGGTTCGCCCACCGACTCGCCGAACCGCAGCGCGAGCGACTCGTCGTGCGCATTGTCGAGAAGCCATCGTCCGTCAGGCTGGCGCGCATGCTCCACCATCTTCAGGGCATCGAGGATGCGGGCATCGGGCCGCGCACCCGCATTTCTGAGGTAATCGAGCGCGCGGAGTATGTCGTAGTGGTAACGGGGCGGGAATGCGAATTTCAGGAATTCGGGATTTGCCACTTCCCCTGTCGAGCGCCGCCGAAACAGCGCGCGCGCGAGCAGGTATTCCTCCCCTCGCCGTCTGGCTGCCGCGATTTCCGGCAACGCTCCCGCCGATCGTTCGTACTCGAGCAACCCCTCGAGCACGCAGATGGTGGTATGGAACGATGAGCGCGTGCTCTTGGGCGCTTCGCAATTCCAACCGCCGTCATCGAGCTGCTCGCCGACCAGGCGGCGCGCGAGGCTTTCGCTCGGGCGTCCGAAGTAGGCGCCGAGCGCGAGCGTGCCCCCGTTGATGCACGGTTCCACCTCTCCTTCGAAGAATGGCTTGCGACCGAAGGCTTCGTCCCAGCGGAAGCCCGACGCGAGCCGTGCCACTGCCGAGTCGACGGCCGGATCGGCGCGCTCCGCCCCGGTCGCGCGCAACATAATCATTGTGAACAGGGTGGGCAGCCAGTCCGGAGCCCCGTCCCGATGCCACGCGCCGTCCGAACCTTGGCAGGCGAGTACATCGGCGCCAATTCCCTCGTGCGCAACGCGGGCGCGTTCTGCCGCCACGGCCGCCGGCGAACCGATCCCAAGATCGCGCATCGCCTGCCAGCGGATGGCCGGGTCCGAATCGAGCAGCCACTCTATGGGATCCACAGCCCCATATTAGCATTCAACGCGCGGCAGACCGCGCACGCGCCCGGGTGCGCCGCAGCTGGAAATTGTCCGCCCGGTTCATCGCCACTTGCTCGTAGGGGGCCGTGCAAATGGACAGAATCTTGCAGCGCTCCTTGCCGGCGGCTACATAGGCATGCGCCATGCCGCTGTCGAAATAGACGGAGTCGCCGCTGCGCAAAATCAGGGGCGCATAGCTTTCGCTGTGCAACTCCAACTCACCGGCAATCACGAAAATGAATTCCTCGCCCTCATGCCGATGAAACTCCCCGGCTTCCTGCAAGGAGCGCGCCTTGATCTCGCCTATGATGGGCGCAAATCGCTTGTTCGTAAGATCTACGCTGAGATAGCGCAGCGACTGCATCGGGGTGTCGAGCAGCTGTCCGTCGCCGGCTCGGTTGACGCTGCGGCGCGCGGTCTGGACGGGCTTGGCCTCTTCCGTGTCGCCGGACAGGAGTTGCCCCATGTCGATATTGAGACCCGAACTGAGCTTGCTGAGCTGGTCATACGTAGGCGAAATTTGATCGTTCTCGATCCGCGACAATGTCGACACCGGCAAGCCGGTCTTTTCGCCGACCACCGCCAAAGTCCAGCCTTGTTTGCGGCGAAATGCACGCAGCGCCGCGCCGGGTTTGGCGACCGCGGATCTCATGGAGGCGCGACCGTCATTGCGTCCGTCATTTGGCCGGCGGCAAGCCGATCGCCAAGCGCTCGATTTGCTTTGCAATCTTCGACACGCCGACATCCTTGCTGTTTGCATTCGACAGCACGGCCACGGTGGTCCGGTCATCCGGGAATTCCGACAGCGAGGAGCTGAAGCCATAGATGCCGCCGCCGTGCTCGATCTTTCGATGTACCTCTTCTTCCGTGAGGAACAGCGCATAACCGTATTCCGAATGCCCCGCCGGCGGTGCGCCGGCCGCCGCTCTCATCCTGGCAATCGCAGTTCCAGAATTCTCGCCATTGCTCAGCTTGCCCGGTTGGAGCATCGCGGCAAGCGAAGCGGGCTTGAGAACCTTGCCGCCAAAAAGGGCCGCATTCCATCTGGCAAGATCGCCGGCAGTCGAGCGCACTGAACCTGCGCCCCCGGGGATCGTCATCGATATGAAAGGGGCGTTGCTGAACTTGCCCGGAGCGGCGCCCGCGTAACCGCTCGCCCGGCCCGGCACGATTTCAGTCTCGTCATCGAGCGCGCTGTGCGTCATCCCGGTTGGCCGGAACAGCCGGGTTTGGAACACCTCTGCCAGCGCTACGCCGGAGGCCTTCTCGACGACCCCTCCCAGGAGAAAATAGCCTGAATTGCTATAGGACCAGTCGGCGCCGGGTTCGAAGTCTTGGGTCTTCGGCATTTTGGCAATGAACTCGACCATTTCATCGGTGCTCCGGTGCACCATCCCTTCATTCACGAAGCTGGGCTCTGCGGTGTAATTGTGAATACCCGAGGTGTGGTGGAGCATCTCATCCAGGGTGATGTCATTGCCGCGGGGAAAATTCGGGTAGTACTTGGACAGCTTGTCTTGCAACGACAGCTTGCCTTCCTCGGCAAGCAGCAGCAGCGCCACCGCGGTGAATTGCTTCGTGACGGAGCCTATGCGAAA
>Ga0206950_1033_pt1 | contig 37317 bp, 26 predicted proteins | sample Alteio_BWOrgHeat_41_FD_152954 | JGI IMG/M metagenome (GOLD analysis project Ga0206950, IMG submission 152954) | Enriched cells from forest soil in Barre Woods Harvard Forest LTER site, Petersham, Massachusetts, United States -... | ecosystem: Environmental > Terrestrial > Soil > Temperate forest >... | reverse complement strand
ATAGAATGATGTGGATTTATTCAGAAACGGCCTGACTACATTGTCTTCAACTATTTCTGTTCAAATATTTTCTGATATTCTTTATCTGGAATGATGCCTTTGCTTGATTTTCCAAAGGTTTTCAAAAAGCCATCCGCAGCTTCTTGCCAAGAATTATATAACAATCTTTTCCAAGCCAAAAAATCACTGATAATTCTTTCACGTAATTCTTGACCTGTAGGATATTCGTAAGGTTTACTTGCCCCAGCGCCAATTATAAAAACCGTCTTTTGCCGTATCATTTTTTTAAATATCCTTTTCCACTTTTGCATCATATTATTACGTAAACCTTTCAAATTTTCCATAAATAAAAACCCCCGCAACTTTTATGAAGCGAGGGTTAAATATTTTGTGGCTGGCCTTCTATTTTTCTACAAGTATTTTCTCATATTCTTCGTCACTAACTATTCCTTTTCCTGCCATATATACTTGTTCAATTTCTTTATTCCTATCCAGCATTCTGAGAACTCGCACTAGCAGATTCATGCTCTTGATATAAATATTTTTATGCACCTCTGTCGTCCCCTTTACAAATTCTTCCTTTATTTTTGAGTTCTCCATTTTTAGAATGTGTTCTTTAGAAGATTTTTCATTGTCTTTAAAATAACCTATATATTTCGAGACATATTTTAATGGGTCATCAAAATATTTTCGACAAAGTTCCACTTCACCTTCATCAACCAAATATTTAAGTGTAATATCAAAGCACCTCATGACTTTTTCCACATCTTTTTCTTTTTCAGAAATAATCTTGAAAATCTTAACAGGCATATTGCTTTCTTTTAATACTCTCGATATGGCCTCAATATCATGGTAATTCTCAAATTTCCAATCTCCATTCTTAATCTTTGCTAATTCCTCATCTCTAATTTCAATCAACCGCTGTTTTGCTTTGGGATAATTTTCTCCAAGTCGTATCCAACTTGATAATGCTCCCCCTAATCTGACCCCATAAAGAGAGCGTTTAATAGATAACGCATTAACATGAAACCATTGATGCATTTCCAGCGCTTCTTCATATTTCCCTTCTTTTGCATAAACTCTTGCAAAATCTAGGGCCTTTTTGGGGTCTTTTGTAATTTCTAGCGTTTTTTGAGTATCCATATAATTAGACTCCTGCTAAACAAAATTGATAACTTTCATGTGCATCTTCTCGACATTGCCAAAAACGAACCTCATCTGTTTCAGAGAAACAAGCGGCTAATTCAGCGTCATAAATTGTTTTGCATTCCTCTGGAGTGAAACCTCCATTTGCACTCGGCCCATTGTTCGTATTATTTGAAGGTGGACAACCTCCTGGTGTTTGTGAAATTGGCGGATTATTTGACATTGGGGGCTGTAAAGGTGGATTCATCGACATTGGCGGCTGCCCTATTGGAGCCGCTTGATACCCCCAATAATCAACATTAGTTAAGGGAGTGTTTTCAACATATTCATAAAGATTATCATTAACTCTAACGATATTAGCCACGTTAGCTTCCCCAGTGTATTTATCGGGTTCCGTGGTAATCCCCAACGGGTCAGGCGTAAGCCAACGTCCTATCTCTGGGTCATAATACCTAGCACCAAAATAATACAATCCTGCCCTTGAGTCAAATTCTTTGGTGCTAAATAGGTATTTGTTGGTGTCGCTGCCGGCTTGGCTGTTCAGGAGATTGCCGAAGGCGTCATAACTATAGCTGCTTACTGTTGCGCCAATGGATGTAGTGAGATTGGATACAGAGCCCAAATCATCGTAATTGTAGTACTCAACCGCTGCACCGGCAGGATTGTTCTCTGCAATGATGCTGCCGATACCACCGCCAAAATCCAATCCTCTCGTATACGATTTAGTGGTATTACCGGATGCATCCCTTTCCACCAATACACTTGTGCCGTCATACAAATAATCTGTGGGCACATTGTCCTGCTTTACCTGTGTGCGCAGTCCGTCCCCGTTATAGGAAAAATCATCTTGTTGGGTGACTATGATTCCTGGAACATTAACATTCTTCCATAATATAGGCGGACCGGGTCGCCGGAACCTAAATCAATTCGCAGCTTCCAACAGATATGCCCCTTCACGGGAATAATTTACCAAGACCACTAAAACCTCATAGATTTATTCAAAAAAGGTGCGCCTACTTCTGTGTCCGATGGACACATCTGTTAAGGCCACTAGAACTACATCTGTTTACGCAGTCCCGGTCCGCCTACTTTATGGCGTCGCACTATTATTTAACTCTTTTAATTTATCAGCATCGGTAAAAGCGTTTTTAAAATCTTTTAGTTTGAAATGAGCGATGGCCCGGTATTTATAGGCCTGTTTGTTGCGGGGATTTATGCCAATGGCTTTAGTATAACAAAAAATAGCTTGAGTGAATTGATTCTGAAAAGAATAAATACAACCCAGATTGAAATATGCATCCCCAAAATTAGGATTTATATCAATAGCTTTCTTAAAATCTGTTATGGCTTCTATAAAATGGCTTCCCTTGATGTTCGCATTCCCACGGTTATAATAATACTGTGCATTACGAGGGTCTATGCCAATAGCTTTAGTATCGGCTAAAATAGCTTGAGTAAAATCTCCTTTATTCTCATAAGCTACCCCTAAATTAATATAAGCTTGTTCTAAATTTGGGTCTAATTGAAGGGCTTTATTATAGTATTCAAAAGCCTGATTAAAATCGCCCAGCTTCTCATAAGCATAGCCTAATTCGTTAAAGTCTTCAGCGTTGTTTGGATTGATTTTAATTGCATTGTTGAAATCAAGGATGGCTTGAGCGAATTTTCCTTCACTAATATAAGCGCAGGCACGGTTATTATACACATCTACGTACCCGGGTCTCCTCTCAAGCGCTTTAGTAAAATCTGCATTTGCCATAACGAAATTGCCCTGCCTAGCATAAACAGTCCCCCGATTATAATAAGGTTCAGCGTAATTAGGATCTAATTCAATCGATTTATTAAAATTGGCCCTGGCTTGGTCCCAATCATCTCGATCAAAATAGGCCTTGCCAAGATTATTATACGGCCTAGCTTTATGGGGGGATTTCTTAACCACATCTGACCACAAAGTAAATTCATCCTTCCAGACTTTATTCCTTTGATAAGTTAAAATCGAAAAATAACTCACCAATATAGCTAGAATTATAATTGAAGTCTTAATACTTTTTTCTCGAAGAAGATAAAACACGCTGCTTGCCAAGAGAATGGATCCCCCTACCATAGGCAAATAAAGCCTGTGTTCAAAAATGACATCATTGATAGGCAATAGACTGGATTCAGGCAATAAGGTTATAAAAAACCATGCTGCGTAAAAGGCAACTAACCTATACTCCGAGAATAAACGCTGGATAAAATAAAAGACCGCTAATAAGAATGCCAGGCTAAATAATACCGGCAATTCAAAAATGCTGTATGAAACACGGTAATCATAGTCTAAATTTTGATTAACAGGCAGGAAGATCAGTCTTATGTACGTACAAATGACTTTGAATTCGGTTAATAAATAATGAATAGTAGATATTGCAGGGGATTCTGGTGGAACTATCCCGGGCATCTGTTTGGTCTTAAGCGATTCTGTAAAATACATTGTCAAAGGAATGATCAATAAAGTTAACAAAAATGGGGCCGCACGCTTCCAATTAAATTTCCTATCCGTCCTTAAAAAACTCCAATCATAAAACATGATCATCAAGGGTAGGGTTATGGCAATTTCCTTAGTGAACATTGCCACAACTGCAGTCAGGATTGAAGCTCCGTAAAAAACAAGTGAATACGCCTTATTATCTTGTAACAGCCTTGATTTAACGTAAAAACACAGTGCCGCCAAATAAAAAAGCGTCGCTAAGGAGGCAGCCCGCTGGACAAGATAAGTAACAGCCTCTGTCTGGACAGGATGAGAAACAAATATCAAAGCTGCAAATAATGCCACAAGATCAGCATGTTGTGAAATTTTGTTCTTTTTCATGCAAGCGGTTGAAAGTGTCAAAAGTACTAGCCACCATACCAGGAAGGCCGTTAATAGGTGAATGGCTAAATTAACGAGATGGTAACCGAATACGTTATATTTACAAAAATGATAGTTTAAAGCGAGGGAAAGGTATAAGACAAACCGACGAGGAAGGAAATTCCAAATACTACTGATATCGTGAATATTTTCTATATACTGATTTCTGAATATTGATGATTCATCATCAAACTGGAAGGAACAATGAAAGGAGTTAGAATATGCTAGTATTCCTAAAAAAACAATAAGGATTATTGAAGCCCATTTAAGTAATTTCAATTGCATTATGAGAAAATCGCCAATAGGAAAGCCTAGTATCACCTACCAAATCTTCTTACTAATAATCAAAATTCCAAATGATTTTATAACTTCATCTAAAGACAGCAGACTCGCCTCGTCCTTTGCCCAAGAAATCCATGTACCGTCCTTTAGATAAAATCTACGCATATTGGGCTCACGTCCAATTTCTTTGATGTCTTCTGATCTAAATACAACTTCTTTCTTACTATCATAGATATATGCACGAAATTCTTTGTTTTCTTTATCAATAAATAGTGTACTTGCAATTCTAGCACGACGCACCTTCGTAAATATACCCAAAAACAAAATGCAAGGAAAAATCGAAAAAATTACTATTGCACCAAGAAAATTAAATATATCCTTAGCATCTATTCCAGTATTTATTCCTGATATTGATAAAAAGATAAATACAATACCTGAAAACCATAGCGCGAGTTGCGGAGATTTAAAGAATATGAATTCCTCAACATTAGTCATTTTAAGTTGAATTATATTCTTTTTATCTTCTTCCATCAACTTCCATTCAAAACCCACCAATACATCTTAAAAAATACAGACGAACCGGGTCTGCTGGAACCTTAATCAATTCGCAGCTTCCAACAGACATGTCCCTTCACGGGAAGATTTTACCAGGACCACTAAAACCTCATAGATTTATTTAGAAAAGGTACGCCTACTTCTCTGCCCAAGTGACACTGCCAAATCTTTCAGCACTTCATATGTTTACACTGTCCCGCTATATTCTTGGCAAACAAACGCTACCAAAGCGTCTTATTAACGATTGAAATTCCGAATGACTTGATAATTTCTTCTAATATTTGCTCACTAGCCACATTCTTTGACCACGAGACCCAAGTATCGTCTTTTAAAAAGAATCTAAACATATTAAGAGCATTGCCCACTTCCACTATATCATCCGCTCTAAATATTACCTCTTTCTTAATATCGTAAATATATGAACGAAATTCTTTCTTTCTTTTATCAATGGTTAATACGCTTACCCATTTCGCATGCTTCATTTTCCACATACCTAATAATCCCATAATGATAAACATTGCATCAATTATTAATGATATTTTTAAATTATAAATCAATTTATTTTCATTTACACCAACAATAAAAAGAAGAATGAAACAGAAGAGTGACATATAAAACCCTAAAATAATATGCATTTTGAAACAAAGAAATTTGTCAAATCTTGATATTTTTAATTTTATGATACTTTTATTGTCTTCTTCCATTTCATTCCTTTCAAACGCCTCGTCGTCGGTTTAGGGTTAATCATGAACCAAATACGAAATACTTATTTTGGTTCATTTAAGCCTGAACTATTCATAACATTTTTCCTTATCCCTTTAACTGCACCCGTACTCGTTGCATACAGTAACTGAACCTGGTGGATTTCCTTCACATGAACCATTACCACATCCATACTCTCCAGGCCCAAAACCGCTATGACCAGACGAATAACTCCCTCCCCCTTGTGTACCATCGCCCCCGCTTGAGCCAGAAGCTCCACCTACAAAATAAACGCCATTCCCGTAACCAGACCCTCCATATCCTCCGTAACTTGAACCAGAAGACGCTCCCGAACTTGACAGACCACCACTATCGAAAGAATAACCACTACTTCCGCCAGAATAATAGCCTGAACTCGATGACCCTCCGTGACCTGAAGGGAAGCTGGCACTAAATCCACCATCAAAACCAAAACTCGAACCCGTGCCCCATCCGCCATTATAATTAAAAATTACCCTTGTCCCAGGACTACTATAACTACCAGAACTAACTCCCCCCCCAGAGCTACGAGAGATACTTTGAGCAGTTGAAGGTGGTGTAGAACTACTGCATGTAGTGATCGGAATAGTTGGATTAGGTTTTAGGGCTGTACTACTTCTTGGCTCAAGTGCATAGTCTATTAAATCTAACGAAACAAGGGCAGGTGTTGTAATAACTTGAGACCAACCCTGTGCAGCAATCTTTCCTACTGTTGGGGTTAATCCAACAGCCATTCCTCCATCAGTTATTCCAAATAAAACTCCACTACCTGCTTGAAAAGGCAAATCATCAAAGAATGCAACCTGAAGCGGTTCCCTTCTCAATAGATTTGTTACAAAATTTGCTGCCGTGCTTCCTGTACCTCCAGCTAAACCCCAACCAACGGGGTTATCAGGCAAATACCAGCCTGCTAATGCTCCTATGCCTCCTCCAACAGCCCCACCAACTAACCCTTGCCAAATGCCTCCTCTATATAAACCAGTAGTAAACCCTTGAGCGCCACCCACAACTGCACCCACAACAAAACCTATTGGCCAATGTCCATTGGGGTCAACATAAAGAACAGGATTATTATAACAATATGAATACCTGTTAAACGCCTGGGAGCTATACATTGATGGCACATTGTCATCAGACGTAATAAACCTGCCTAACGACGGGTTGTAATACCGTGCCCCAAAGAACGTCAACCCTGTCTCATCATCCAAAAGCTTACCGGTAAAATAATACCACGCAATTGCAAAATTATTCCCATATTTATCATGGATAACCACCTTGCCGTACGGATCATATTCAGTTAACTCACGCACAAGGCCCGCTTGATCTGTCAAGACATTGGTGCCACCTAGATGGTCGCTGTGATAAAAGAATAAATTTCTAGCGTTATCGACTGAGGCCACGCGGGTTGAGCCCATGTAGACAAACTTCGTGATTCTTGATTGGCTGCCATTGACGCTGGATGGATTTTCAATCTCATACACATTGCCCACATCAATGGTGTTATCAACTGTCGGGTTTTGAGCAGTGGCGGGTAATGGATTTGTTACACTTCCAAAGAGCAAGGTATTAGTATTATCATTGTAAAGTGCCAAGTCACGGCGGTACACTGTTTTTTCAGTCCTTCCACCGTCACCATCATAGGTGTAATCGGCGACTTTAAGGCCGCCAACGGTGACATGTTGCAGGCGGTTTTGACTGTCATAGGCATATTGGGTTAAATTAGTCCCTTTTTGCAAAGTGACCATATTGCCATTGAGATCGTATTTGAAAATGCTGCCGTCTGACAATGAAGTCACGGCATGCGGTCCGGCTTTGCTGCCGTCGGTACGGCTGTTTAATTCACCGTAATTATAGGTCAAGCCATCTTTAAGCGTAATATTGCCGATGGTATCATAAGCATATGTCTTACTGCCATAGATGCCATTCTGCGCTGTTAGCAAACGATTTAAGGCGTCATATGTAAAAGATTGTGTTGCTGTATTTACATTATCCTTGATCGATAAAACCTGACCGCTTGAATCATAAGTATAATTCAAATCCTGCACAAGCAAAGCTTGAGCATTAGTAGTATAAATCCTCATTAAACGAAAACTCAGCGGATCATAGGTATATGCTGTCACCGTGCCATTGCCGTACTGTATCTGTGTAATCTGGCCATTGGCATTATAATTGATCGCCTTAACATAGACATTAACAGGTACGCTGACTGTTAATGTCGCGGGATTACTGGTCACTGAACCGGCTGAATTTGTTACTACGCATTCGTAGCTGGTTGCATTATTAGCGATCGTTGTTGCAGGCGTCGTATAAGATGCTCCGGTTGCCCCGCTTATAGGAGTAAAAGTTGTGGCTCCTAATGCTTCCTGCATCCATTGATATGTAGGTACCGGTGTTCCTGTGGCTATGACATTAAACGTCGCGGTTCCTGGTGCTGTGACTGTTTGATTCACAGGCTGGGTTGTGATGCTGGGTGCTACATTCAAAACTATTGGCGTATACGTAATGACTATGATCCCGCTGCCTGGTATCCCGGCATGTGAGCTGCTGCCACTTCCGGATTCTCCACCACCTGCTCCTGATCCTGCACCATAGGCACCACCGTTGCCTCCTGTGTAAGGGTTATTGCTTCCACAATATCCACCTGCCCCAGCGCCTGCTCCACCGGAACCATTACTGCCGTATTCAGCACCTGCTTTTCCGGAAGTTCCATTGGCATTGATAACACCGATTGCACTTGCACCTCCAAAACCATTGTCTCCGCTTCCACCTGCACCTGATGTCGCTGTGCAAACGGCAGCAGAGCTATTGCCTCCAATACTGCCATCACCGTTCAATCCAGCAGCGCCACCACCGCCGCCTCCGGTATAGCCATTAGCATCACTTTTACCTGCACTGCCACCGGAATTCTTGATGGTTCCTTTGCCACTTAACTTGGATCCCCCTAAACCACCGGCATTATTCCCATGAACGGATGCAATACCTCCAAAGCCACCTTGGGCTCCTACAATAACTCCGGTATCAGTAAGGCTTGTACAAGAAGAACTGGAATTGCATAAATAGCTATCCCCGCCTTTACCTCCGGATGCGCCAAAATTGACTGCCCCTGCTGCTCCGATATTAATACCTATTGTTGCACCTGTAGTTAAAGTCGCATTGGTGAGTTTAGAATAGGCACCACCTCCGCCGCCACCGGCTCCGACACCACCGGCGGTTTCACTGCCGCCGGCGCCACCTCCACCAATGACTTCGATGCTATTACTGGCATTATTCCAATCTGCAGGTACTGTCCATCTTGAACCGGATTTTAAATAAATAACGGTGTTCGAATTTGAAACTGTATTAACTGTTAAAGTTACCGGATTGCTTGTTACAGAATTAACTAAATTCGTGACCACGCATTCGTATTTAGTCCCATTATTGGCAGCTGATGTTGCTGCTGTTGTATACGAAGCATTGTTGGCTCCGTTGATCACGTTAAAGCTAGTCGCTCCCGGAGCTTCTTGCATCCATTGATAGGTGGGCGCTGGTGTTCCTGTTGCTGCCACGGCAAAAGTTGCCGTTGCCGGTGCTGTGACTGTTTGGCTAGCAGACTGGTTTGTGATGATGGGTGCTGCATTCAAAATTATTGGCGTATACGTAATGACAATTATCCCGCTGCCGGGTATTCCTGCATGAGAACTGCTTCCACTTCCAGATTCTCCACCACCTGCACCTGATCCTGCACCGTAGGCACCACCGTTGCCTCCGGTGTAGGGGTTATTACTGCCACAATATCCACCTGCTCCAGCGCCGGCACCACCGGAACCATTACTGCCATATTCAGCACCGACTTTTCCGGTAGTTCCATTGGCATTGATAACACCGATGGCACTTGCCCCGCCCAAACCATTGTCTCCAGCGCCACCTGCACCTGATGTCGCTGTACAAACTGAAGCAGAACTGCTTCCTCCGGCACTTCCATCTCCATTCAAACCAGCAGCTCCACCACCACCGCCTCCGGCATAGCCATTGGCATCACTTTTGCCAGCCGCACCACCGGAATTCGTTATGGTTCCTTTTCCGCTTAACTTGGAACCCCCTAAACCACCGGCATTATTCCCATGAGTTGATGCAATCCCACCGAAACCACCTTGGGCCCCGACAATGACACCAGTAGCAGCAAGGCTTGTACAGGAAGATGTGGAATTGCATAAATACGTGTCCCCGCCTTTACCTCCGGATGCTCCAAAATTGACTGCTCCGGTTGTACCAATATTGACACCAACAACCGTGCCAGCTGTAAAAGAGGCATTGGTTAATTTAGAATAAGCTCCACCGCCGCCACCACCGGCGCCAACACCACCGGCAGCTTCACTGCCACCAGCTCCGCCTCCACCGATGACTTCGATGCTATTGCTAGCATTATTCCAATCAGCAGGCACTGTCCATGTTGATCCGGATTTTAAATAAATGACAGTGTTTGGATTAGGAGTGGTGGCAAAGGCATTGGTAACACCCATGGCTTTATCAAACCAAGCCAGACGATCGTTACTCGTTTGTTTATTGAGCGCAATTCCACTGATTGTTCCATTGAACACGGCCGCGGTATCTGCAATACCTGATACCTGTCCTGCCTGATTATAAACATAGGACACTTGTGAACCGTCGGGATATTGCAATTGCTGTAATCGGTTTAAAGCATCGTATTGACGGGTGACATTGTAATTAAGACCACCTATGGTCTTATTAGAAGAAGCTTCCCGGCCTAATTGGTCATAAATAAACCCGGCGGTGCCATTATCATAATTAACTGAACCTAGACGTCCTATACCAAAACTTTGAGTCGTATCATCAAAATTATAATTCACATTAAAAGTCGCTGCTTGCGGTGTTAAATTGGGTAAATTGACAATAGGCCCTGTGATGGCATCGGTTTTATTGGTTAAACGGTTTAAGGCATCATACTTAAAGCTAATGACCTGCCCTTTAGCATCCTGCTGCCAGATCAAATTGCCATTATTATCATAACCATATTGCCACTTGCCCATATCTGGGTCGTTCATACCTATTTTGCGACCCAAGTGATCATAGCTGATGGTCGTTACATTATTCTGGGCATCCATTACAGATGTTAAATTGCCTTGAGGGTCATAATTATAGGAGGTCGTGGCATATATGGTAAAAGTAGATGCCGGATAATTAGACGAGCGGCCATCTGCTCCTAAATATTCCTGCTTTTGAACCAAACGGCCAAAGGCATCCACAATGGATTGCTGCATATGGCCGTTTTCATCAGTCGTTGTTGTTGACCATTGATTATAGGTAACGCTTGAATAGGTACCGTCGGGATTAGTTTTAGTTACTACCCGTCCCATCGGATCATACGTGGCTTGAGAAGACGGCACGGTTGTATCAATGGTATCCAGGGTGTTTAAATCATTGGTTGTAAAATGCGATAAGTATTTTGTTATAGGTAGACCTCGATTATCATAGACGGTTTGGCCCGAGGCAATGTATTGGCCTACGGTTGGGCCTAAGGATTTTGTTTCAATCAAGCGGCCTAGGCCGTCGTAATAGGACACGGTGCTAAGCGTAGCACTTGAGCCGTTGACTTCGCGGGCTGTATCTGTGACGGCGATATAGCTTGGTTGGATATTGTAGCTTTTCTGTTCAGTGGGTAAAGCCACAGAATCTAAAGGTGCTATGGAACTTAAAGTCCTACCCAATGTATCATAGGTGGTATAGGCTGTTTGATGATTGGCATCGCTTGTACTCGCTTGTTGCCCCCAAAGTCCTTGTAAGCCTTGGGTGTTATTTAAAGGGGTGCTGTCTATACCATAATAGGTCATCAACACACTTTGATTTAAGGCATTGGTGGTTTGAACGGGAAGCATGTGGACGGTATTGTCGTAGGTGATCGTTGTTGTATTGCCATTGGGATCTGTTGTTGTTTGAAGATTACCATAAGCATCATACGCATACGTAGTCTTCGGATCAGCTTGGGTGCTACTGCCCAACCAATTGACCTTGGCTGTTAATCGGCCCAAAGATGGTATAGCTGTACCTGTAGTGTCCCCATCATAATAAAATAAAGTTTTGCTGATAATATTACCATTGACATCCTGAGCTATTGCTTGCGAAGGCAACCCTAATAGCTGAATATTTTTGTTATTAACATAGCTGACATTGATAGTAGTTTTATTAGAATCAATACTGGCACCAGTCGCGGAGTCAACTTGTCCATCATTAATTATTTGAGTGACGTCTCCGTATTGTGGATTTTCACCATAGGTAAATTCCTGAGCTGTTCGTTTAGGTGTTGCTGTGGAATTGCCATCATAAAGATAATTATCAGCACGAGATAAGAAGTCAAATTTAGAAATTTGATTAGTCGTATTATTCGTAAAAAGATTTTGCGCCTGCCATTGATTGGCAACCTTGGTAAAAAGATTACCATTTACTTCATAAGTGTCGACTTCAGTAGAATGACCTCGGAGCCAATGATCTTGCAAAAATGTCGTCTTTACAAAATTCCCATCAGGATCAGTCACTGTAACTGTATTAAAACCATCAAATTCACGGTAAGTAGTGTCCCGCAATCCTCCGGAATAACTATAATTCGTCGTATATTTCTGTGCGCCAACGGTCGTTGTTGTTGACTTAACAACTGGTATGTAATAAGGCAAATATGTATTCGAATAATGCAACGCGGAATCATAAACAATTGACATTGTTGCTCCAATGCCATTATTGAGTCCAATCAATAAATCCGGACGATTTTCATTCGAAAGATAAACAGTTGCATTATGTTTGCTATCAAAAACAACCAAATCACCTACACCATTACCTCTAAAATCAGCAGTCTCTGCCTGATAGGGACCAGTTGATGTTACTTGAGAACTGAACGTTTGAGCGAGCACTTGGGGCGCATTAGCGGTGTTGGGCGGGTACAAACCACTATAAAGAGGAGTATATGCAATGTAATTACTTGATTGATTGTAAAATCCTATTTGAGTAGTGCTACCGTCATTTGTAAAATCCGCAACTATTGGATTTATAGTTGTTCCAGCATAAGGAGTGAAATTATACGTATAGACGTCATCGTAACTCATTGTAGCAAGACTCAAAGAATTATTAACGATTCCCTGATTTGTTAAACCAAACCAAACACCTGAACCAGTAACTAGCATGTCTGCTAACCCATCCCCGTTAACATCCCCTATAAAAATGGTGTCATCGGCTCCACCCCCACCTAATGTATTTGTAAAAGGTTGAAATTTCTGATTTATATTTAAAGCACCGTAAACTATCCCTTCTCCACAGCCATTTGCACAACCAATTTTTTTATAGTAAATGTCTGATACCCCGTCTCCATTAAAATCAGCAACCCCAGGAATAATTTGGGAATAACTCCATTGAAGCCCATCTGGAGTTGTCCATGGTCCTGTAACACCAAATGAACTGGCCCATAATCCACTATCCGCAAAAACAGAACCATTGGAGAGCAGAACTCTCCAATTCCCATTGGAAGAATCATAAATTAAAATATCAGACCTGCCATCACCGTTAAAATCCCCCGTTAAGATTGTTTGTGTACTGGATATTGACAGATTGCTAAACCACACTTGTGCAGATCCAAATGATGCCCCATTGGACAAATAAACATCCATTTGCTTGGTGTTCGGATTATAAACAGCTACATCTGTCTTTCCATCACCATTAAAATCGCCTAAAATTTGAGGTAGGGTTGAAGATGAAGAAACATAGCCTACATTACCAAAAGATGTACTTAAAGAGTATGTTGGCGACGGTAAACCATTATTTGATTGGTATGTTAAAGTTACTGGAGGGTTGCTTGTGCCATCAGCACCGGTTTGCACAATTGAACTTAATATATCCCTTTGGGTATCAAAACTTGTTGAATACGATAAATTATATTTATACTGTAAATTTTTTCCCACACTAACATTGATGCTATTAATCCGTTGAATAGTATTGATCATAAAACCTGAAAGATAGGACGCCTTTCCTGCAATAAGACTATTGTAGTTGTACCAGGTGGCGATTTGGGCTTGAGAAATTAATCCGTAATTAATAGATACTTGCGAATAAGGACTGAGCCCCAGCTTATCATTGCCTGTATAAGTAATTGTTTGAGGGTAAATTTGACCTTGATTGTCTAGATAACTAATAAGCATATAATTACCGTTTAAATCTTCTACTTTATTCAAGGCCCAACGAAAAATATGAGTAGGGTTATTAGGATCGCTTTGCTGGGAATCACCCGTATTTCCAAAATAATATTTGACTCCATGTTTATCCGTAATCATCCAATAAGTCGTGAAATACTGAATCATGGCAAAATCACTTTCTACTTCCCTATGATATAAGCCTGAGATAGCAGGGTCAGGAACTAAATTCTGTGTTGATCCACCCTGCTCTATTGTAAATATGTCAGATCCGTTATATTTTGGAATACCATTAATGGTAGAAATTTGAATTGAGCCTAAATCTAAATTCCAGCCTACACCTGCGTTACCCAACTGCTTCATACTTGAATTATAGGCTAATGTCAAATTTGGTTGTATGCCACCACGGCCCGCAGGCACTTGAATAGGGAAACTTAAATTTGCTGAACCTGTAAAAGGTTGTACCTGCACAGATGGTGCCTGCACATTTAAAGAAAATCCAGAAATACTTGTTGATGTTATTGTATCATTGGCAGTAAATGACTTTGGATTGACCGCAGTAGGGTCATGGGAAGGTTTACCTGTACTACTATTAGCAGTTGAGGATTTAGTGGAAGTTTTTACGCTAATATTGGGAGAACTGGAACTTGTTGGCCCTATATAACCTATTGAACTTGAATTTGCATAAATCTCTGTTGCCCCAAATAATATCAAGAAGCAACTGACTGATATTGATTTTATAAAATATTTCATCATTATCTCCTCATAAAATAATTCCTTTGTAGCCATAGGGGATTTTACTAAGCTGATAATTAAAAATAACACAACATTGATTATTTGTCAAATTATTAATTGATTAATGATATAAAAATCAAATAAATGTAAAAAACATCGATAAATAGATTTTCCCAAAAAAAGACGCCGGGGATTTTTCCCGGCGTCAGTGAAATAGAACAAAACGGCTTATTTATGGATCATATCCAACGGTGACGTGACCACGTCTAAGGTACCGGTCACAATTTGCTTTGCCATATAAAAACTTCCCTTCAAAAAACCACCGGCAAGAGCAAAGGGCAGAAACTTGGCATGCGTTGTTTCCGCCTTTACATTATCGCTGACTTGCAGGGGCGACATCATTACATCACGCACACCACCCTGAAATTTCTGCATAGTATCAGCAAAACACGGCACGCTCAACGCTACCACTGCAAAGGCAATAAGGATAGAGACCATACGTTTCATAGTGCACCTCCTGTTGGTGCCCTGCCCGTTTGCACCGCAGTATGCGGTGGCCGATTACGCAGGCAGGGATACTATTTTTTGGGCCAGACAGAGCCCTTCAATTTAAGTATGGCATATAAAAAGGGGATATTCCAGGGGATTGAGGAATTAATTTTCGGGAGAGCGAGAATCTTGTGAGTTTAAGGAAGCGTTTTTTTGGATATAGGAACCAAAATAACGGCGATAGGTAGAAGGGATTGATGATTTGAAAAGAACTCCCCCTACCCCCTCTTTATAAAAAAGAGGGGGGGATGGAATTGGATTACCACTCTAGCGCGCCGCCGGTTTGGTATTCGGTTACCCTTGTTTCGAAGAAATTCTTCTCTTTTTTGAGGTCAATGACTTCGCTCATCCAGGGGAAGGGGTTGCTGCTGTTGTAGACGCGGGGCAGGCGTAGTTTTTCTAAACGGCGATCCGCGATGTATTGCACGTACTCACGCATCATGGCCATATTTAAGCCTAAAACCCCCCTTGGCAGGCATTCCTGGGCATAATTGCATTCTAATTCAACGGCTTTTTTGATCCGTCCCACCAAATACTCTTGAAATTCAGCGGTCCAGCAATAGGGATTTTCTTCAATGATGGTGTTGATCAATTGGATGCCAAAATTCATGTGGATGCTTTCATCGCGCAGGATATATTGGATCTGCTCACAGGTGCCGGGCAGGCGGTTTTGACGGCCAAAAGACAAAAGCGTCACAAAGCCGCTGTAAAAGAAAATCCCCTCGGTGACCACATAAAAAGCCACCAGATTATCAATGAATTTCTGCAAACCCTCAACAGTGGATAAATCGACATTGGTATCCACAATGCCGTCGGTGCAGCTCATGGAGAATTCGTCTTTTTCATAAATGGCCTGGTTTTCACGGTACATGTTAAAAATCTCGGTCTCATCCAATGAAAGGGATTCCACAATGTATTGGAAGGTGTGCACGTGGATGGCCTCTTCAAAGGCCTGGCGCAGTAAATACTGGCGGCATTCCGGATTGTCCACCATCCTGTAAATGGACAAGACAATATTATTCCCGACCAAGGTCTCCGCGGTCGAGAAAAAACCTAAATTACGCTTGATCACATGGCGTTCATCAGGAGTAAAGGCATTGGCATTTTTCCATTGCTCGATGTCCCGCTGCATGGAAACTTCCGTCGGCATCCAGTTATTGGCACAGGCATCCAGATAAAAATGCCAGGCCCATTTGTATTTGATGGGAACCAGTTGATTGACATCAACGGTGCGGCTGTTAAGGATGATGCGCTTATTGTCCGCGGAGACGCGCTCGCGCGTCATGCGTATGCCGCCGGTGCATTCGGGGGGTTTGGTTTCGGGATCAGAGTTTAATTTTTCAGACATTTTTATTTACACCCCCACCTAACCTCCCCCATCAAGGGGGAGGAAAAAATAAAATTATTGACAAGATTCGCAGTCTTGGACTGGTTCTACACTTGGCTTAGGGGTATCGACCACCTTGCCTTTTTCATCACGCTGGCGTTGCCCTACCACATTAGCATATTTATTGATGTCCAGGGTGCTTTTTTCAATACGGGTCGCACCCATAGAGCGCAGATAATAGGTCGTCTTAAGGCCTTTTTCCCAGGCGTACATGTACATATCACTGATCTTCTTGCCGCTGGGCTTGGCCTGGTATAAATTCAAGGACTGGCCCATGTCAATCCACTTCTGGCGGCGGCTGGCAGCCTCGATGATCCATTCATAATCAATTTCAAAGGCAGTGGCGTATTTGGCCTTAAGGATTGATGGCACACGCGTGATCTCCTGCACTGAGCCGTCAAAATATTTCAGATCATCGATCATTTCCTGGTCCCAAATGCTTAATTTCTTAAGGTCTTCCACCAGGCATTCATTGATCACGGTAAACTCACCGGAAAGATTACTTTTGACAAAAACATTCTTGTACATGGGCTCAATCGACTGGGTGACGCCCGTGATATTACCAATCGTTGCCGTAGGAGCAATGGCCATGACCAGGCTGTTGCGCATCCCTGTTTGTTTGATGGCCGCGCGCAAAGGCGCCCAATCCATGCGCGAGGAACGGTCCATGTCCAGGTATCCGCCCCGCTCTTTTTCCAATAAGGCGATGGTATCAATCGGCAAAAACCCGCGGTCCCACTTGGAACCCTTATAGCTTGAGTAAGTCCCGCGTTCACGGGCCAGTTCCATCGAGGCATGTAAGGCAAAATAAGAAACAGCTTCCATGCTCTCGTCGGCAAAATCAACCGCTTCTTGAGAGGCATAACTATGATTAAGGCTGTACAAGGCATCCTGAAAACCCATGACACCTAAACCCACCGGACGATGGCGCTGATTGGCGGCCTTGGATTCAACCGTGGGGTAATAATTGATATCAATGACATTATCCAGCATGCGCACGGCTGTTGTGACTGTTTCTTTAAGCATCTTGGTATTAATGCCCTTGTCACTGACATGCGCCGCAAGATTGACAGAACCCAGATTACATACCGCGGTCTCATCCTTGGAAGTGTTAAGCAAAATCTCCGTGCACAAATTCGAGCTATGCACCACACCCACATGGTCCTGGGGAGAACGCACATTCGACGGGTCTTTCCAGGTGATCCAAGGGTGGCCGGTTTCAAAGACCATGCCCAGCATCTTGCGCCATAATTGCACCGCGGAAATCGTTTTGAAATTCTTGATCTTCCCCTCTTTGGCCAATTGCTCGTATTCTTCATAACGGCGCTCAAAAGCCTGGCCGTAGATATGGTGCAAATCCGGAGCTTCGGAGGGTGTAAACAATGTCCAGTCCGCGTTGGCCTTGACCCTTTTCATAAATAAATCAGGGATCCAAGAGGCCGTATGCATATCGTGCGTGCGGCGGCGTTCATCGCCGGTGTTTTTGCGCAGTTCGAGAAAATCCTCAACATCCAAATGCCAAACTTCCAGATATGCGCACATCGCCCCCTGGCGCTTGCCGCCTTGATTGACAGCCAAAGCCGTATCATTGGCCACTTTTAAAAATGGGATAATGCCCTGGCTTTTACCGTTTGTACCCTTAATGCGGCTGCCCATGGCCCTGACACTGGTCCAATCATTGCCTAAACCCCCGCTCCATTTTGAAAGCATGGCATCGTCCTGGATGCATTTAAAAATATGCAAAAGATCATCTTCGATGGTGGTCAAAAAGCAGGACGATAATTGGGGATGCCGGGTGCCGGCGTTAAACAGCGTCGGGGTTGATGACATAAAACGAAAAGTGGAAAGGATATTATAAAACTCAATGGCCTTCTGGTTTTTTTGAGCGCCTTCATTGGCCGCCAGCCCCATGGACACCCGCATCCAAAAAGTCTGGGGCAATTCAATGCGGCGGTCATCCCAATGGATAAAATAACGGTCATACAAGGTCTGCAAGCCCATATAACGGAAAATAAAATCACGCTCCGGTACAATGGCCTTGCCGAGTAATTTCAAATCAAAGAGTTTTAGCGACGGGTCCAACAATTCATAACGGACACCATTTTGAATATAGGTCGCCAGATAATCCGGATATTCCGCCCGCATGCGTTCGAAAGAAACTTCCGCGCCTAAGGCTTCCTGATATTCCATTAGGAGCAGTAAACGCGCGGCCACAAAACCGTAATTAGGCTCTTTCTCTATAAAAGAGCGCGCGGCCATGACATTGGCCTGGAACAGCTGACGCTCCGTCATGCCATTGAAATAATTTTTGACAGCCTCTTTAAAAAGCTTCTCCACGGAAACATCAGCCAGGCCTTTGCAGCAAGTTTCAAATCTAAACCGCACTTCATCCAAATCAATGGGCCGCTCAACACCCTTTTCATTTTTGATGACTAAATTCTTGACCCATTCAACAGACTCTTCCACCTGCACCTGGCCGCGGTTACGCCGGGCCTTGGCGCGGTCTTCCCTGTAAATGATGTAACGCTTGGCCACTTCATGATATCCGGCCGCCATGATCACTTTTTCGGCAATGTCCTGCACTTCTTCGATGTGGATGGATTTCCCATCCGGCCAGCGGGTGCGGATCTCGGAGACGACTTTTTCGGTCAGTTCCTGGGATTTTTCAATCAAAATCTCATTATAAACGCCCTTGTTTTGGGCGATCAAGGCCTTGGCAATGGCCAGGGCGATCTTTTCCTGTTTGAAAGAAACCACCTTGCCGTCACGCTTGATCACGGAATACAATTCAAATAATTTGCGGCGTTCCGCGTGATAGCGGCGGTATGAAGCATAACGTTCGCCGACTTCCTTATGGCCGTTTTCATACAGCTGACGGATCACTTCATCCTGGATCTCTTCAACCGTTAAATAGGGCCGCTGGACCCCACGTTCCTTAAGGACAGCCACGACACAGTCCGTGACTTTTTGGGCATTTTTCATGACCTCTTCACTGAGTTCTGATTCGCGCGGCAGGCCGATCTGTTCTTTAAAAGAATTGGCCACCGCGTGGGTGATACGGTTGGGGATAAATTCAATGACCTGGCCATTGCGTTTCTGGACTTTAATGTCGAAATTAGCGGCGGTTTCTTGAGACATCCGACTTGTCCTCCTGGAAGTAAAATAATAAAAATTAAACTAAATCTTCACCTAAATTTAAAAATGATGCCGGAAAATGTACTGCGGTATGGACCATAAAAAATACTATAGGTACGGTTGATTGTTGAATGTAATACTACATATGGTAGTTTGTTAAAAGACCCAAGTCAAATTCTTTTTCAGTTTTTTTGGGGCTTTTTCCGGCATTAGCCCGTCGAAAAATAAAAAACAGGCCATGCCGGAAAAATAAGATGCTATTTCTTGGCTGTGTTCATACGTTTTTCCACTTCTGTCCAGTTGACAACATTCCAAAAAGCCGCGATATAATCGGGACGACGGTTTTGGTAGTGCAGGTAATAGGCATGCTCCCAAACATCAATGCCTAAAAGCGGGGTTTTTCCTTCCATCAAGGGACTGTCCTGGTTGGGTGTGGAAGAAATTTCTATCTTGCCATCTTTAAGCAAACTGAGCCACGCCCAGCCGCTGCCAAAACGTGTGGTCGCGGCTTGCGCGAATTTTTCTTTAAAAGCATCAAAAGAACCAAAGGTCTGATTGATCGCCGCGGCAACATTAGCCTTAGGCTGGCCACCGGCACCGGGGCCGATGATGGTCCAAAAAAACGTATGATTGGCATGCCCGCCGCCGTTATTACGCACGGCATTGCGGATATCTTCAGGGATAGCATTGATATTGGCGATCAATTCCTCGACGGGCTTGCTTTCCAAATCCGCCTTGCCCTTGATGGCATTATTGACATTATTAATGTAGGCTTGATGATGCTTGGTATGATGGATTTCCATGGTCTTGGCATCAATGTGCGGTTCCAGGGCGTTGTACGGGTATGCTAACGGAGGTAAAGTGTAGGCCATAATTTTTTCTCCTATTTTAAAAACACTGTCATTCTGAGGCGAAGCCGAAGAATCTAAAGGTACCTTAAGATCCTTCGCTGCGCTCAGGATGACGGATTATTAATGGTTATGTCCGCAGCCGCAAGCGTCACCTTTAGCGGCTTTGAGCACTTCTTCATAATTAGGCTCGCTGGCCACTTCTTTGACTAACTGGACATAGGTAACTTTACCGCTTTCATCGATCACAAAAATACAACGGGCCAAAAGACCCAAACCTTTGATCAAAACACCATAGGTCTCACCAAAATTCCCACGAAAATCAGACAGGGTCTTGACAGCAGTGGCCCCTGCTGCCCCGCACCAGCGCTTTTGGGCGAAAGGCAGGTCTTTGCTGACCGTCAAAACGACTACATCCGTAAGCTTGGAAGCTTCCTGGTTGAATCTTTTGGTTTGCAAATCACAAACCGGCGTATCCAGCGAGGGGACAACGGACAGGATGACTTTTTTACCTTTAAATGAAGACAGCTTGACCTCAGAGAGATCATTGGCCACCAAGGTGGCATCAGGGGCTTGATCACCCACTTTGATTTCATGACCGGTCAAGGTCAAGGGATTGCCTTTCATTGTGATTGCACCAGTGCGTTCTGACATATTTTTTTCCTTTCTTTAAGATCCTTCGCCAGTTGGCTCAGGATGACGACAACTTTACGTTGTCGTCAACTGCGTTTTATAAATTTGCGCGGCCAAAACACCACCTATGATGGGGCCAAGCCAATAAATCCAGGCATTTTGGAAACCACCACCCAAAAGAGCGGGCCCCAGAAAACGCGCCGGATTCATGGATCCCCCGGAAATCGGGCCGCCCATTAATATATCCAATGCAATTGTCAATCCAATAAACAAACCACCGCATTTAGGGGCGCGCCCGTCAACCGCTGTACCATAAACCACAAATACCAAAAAGAAAGTCAGCACCATTTCAGTCACTAAGCCCATTTGCGCCGAGATCCCATGGCCTAAAGCAGGTGTTCCCATATTAACAGCGGCTAAAGCCTCCGCTGGCACGGCTAATTTGATCATCGCCGCCGCAAAAATGCCGCCCAGGCACTGGGCAATAATATAGGCAAAGGCATTCTTGGTGTTAATTTTCTTCGCTGACCATAAACCAAAGGTCACGGCTGGATTTAAATGGCCGCCGCTCACAGCCGCCGTCGCTGAAACCATCACCCCAATGGCCAGGCCGTGGGCCAGGGCAATGCCGGTCAACCCCAACTTACCACCGCTTAGGTAATCCGCGGCGATGGAGCCCACCCCGATAAAAATCAGCGTGAAGGTCCCGATAAATTCCGCAATCAAAGCTTTTTGGTTCATGCTGAGCCTCCAAATTACAATAGAAAGACATAATACAATCTTCTTTGTATTTGTCAATGGTTTGGTATAATGAGGCTCATGTTTACATACAAAACAAAGATCCGGTTGCACGACACAGACGCCGCAGGCATTATTTTCTTTGCCAATCAGTTTAAGATCATCCATGATGCCTATGAAGATCTATTGGAAGAATTCGGCTGGAGCTTCCAGACCATGCTCAAAGGGACCAATTATTTTCTGCCCATCGTGCACGCTGAATCTGATTACCTGACGCCCCTGTTCGTGGGTGACAAGATTGCCGTTGCCATCAAGGTCGGGCATATCGGCAACACTTCCTTTTCTTTTGAATACACCCTCAAGCGCGGCAAAACCCTGGTGGGACGTGCCAAAACCGTGCATGTGACCATCGACCAAAAAACCCGCACAAAAATCCCTCTGCCCTCTGTCCTGCGCAAGGCCTTAGAAAAATACCAATCAACGACGCGGTAAGGTTTTTAGAAACTCCTGCCGGGAGATTTTGAGCCCCTGGCTCATTAAATTCTGCGGCCAGGGGAAAAAGGCGATGGGGATTTTAAAGCGCGGCAGATCAGCCTGCAGGCAGCGGATCAAATACTCCTCGGCTAAAGGCTCGCCTGTGTATTTTATAAACGCAATCGGTCGATGGCCAAATTCCTTGTCTTCCTTGGGAACGATGATGGCATCTAAAATCCCTTTAATATTTAAAAGCGCCTTTTCGATTTCTTCCGGATGGATGTTTTCTCCCCCGGAGATAAACATGCTGTCGCGGCGTCCGGTCACGGTTAAACAGCCGTCATTGTCTAATTGGCCCATGTCGCCGGTGGGGAACCAGAGGTTGTTCTTATTATGGATTCCCGCTTTCGCGGGAATGACGGTGGAAGGTAAAAGGATTTTGCTGCCGGTGACGTAGCCTTTGAATAGTACTTCACCTTTAACCAAGATTTCTCCTTCGGAAGAAATGCACAATTGACGGTAGGGCAAGACCTTGGCACAGGGCTTATTGATCTCCGTGACCTTTCCTGTGGCCACCTGGGAAGACATTTCTGTTAAACCATAGCTTAAATAAATATTCAAACCTAATGTTAGTGATTGTTCAAGAAGCGTTCGGGGAATGGCAGAGCCGCCGAGCAAGATACATTTAAGGGAACGTAAAAGGGCGTGATTTTTTTCCTCAAGCAATAATCTTTGTAATTGTGTTGAAACCAAGGACAGATGTGTCACCTTTCCACGTTCGATGGCCGTAAACAAATCCGCGTCATGGGCAATGACCAACCCAGCCCCGGACAATAAACAACGCACCATGATCGCTATTCCCGAGATATGATACAAGGGCAAAGATAAAAGCCAGCGGTCCGTGGCTTGCAAAGGGATGATTTTATGGGATCCTTGGGCGCTGTAATAATGATTCCCCCAGGTGTGCACCGCGGCCTTGGCCTCTCCGCCGGAACCTGAAGTGGCGATGATGGTCGCTTCCTGTTCTAAATCTAAGTCTTTGGGAGCACCGGCTTCGACTTGCTGTCGTGCGTCAAAACAGATGGCGCGTTTAATCTCCGCGGAACGGAATAAATGGCGGGCATTGATCCTGGATTGATATGACGTTATTGTTTTATCGGGCCAGCGCGGGCTGATCGGAACCGCCACCGCCTTGATCTGCCACAAAGCCATTAACAAAATAACATACTCAACGCTGTTCTCATCGCAAATGGCCACGCGGTCAGAAGCCTTGATCCCTATGCCTTTTAACTGCTTAACAGCTGAAGTAAGATATAAAGATAATTGCTGACTTTTGATTTGGCGGGTGCCCCAGATGATGGAGAAATTTTTGTTCATGATGTTAATTAGGATTTTAACTCCCCCTAACCCCCTCTTTATAAAAAAGAGGGGGAATCTATACGTTTCCCCTCTTTTTTATAAAGAGGGGTTAGGGGAGTTCTTTAATAATTCTTTTTTTATAATCCCATTCTCACCAACAATAGCTTTAGGATTTTTAAACCAGCGTTCCGTGCCTAAACCAGCGACTTGGCCGCTCAAACAGGCTAAATTAGCCAATACCTTAAAGCCAACAGGTGATTCATAGACTGAGCTGATAATGGCCTTACGCTTTGAAAGCTTTGCCTCTTCGATCCAATCCAGGGTCGGGATAAGGCCTAAGATCATGGGCTTTAACACATAGGCAATCACCCCTTCATGCCCTGCCAATGGCGATGAACAGCGTCCGGGTGCCCGGATACCGCTGCGCACCACCGCCAGGGTCTCATCTAAGGCGACCCTCATGCGGGTCTGCTGATAAAAGGCATCCAATTGGGTGACATCATTGACCGGCTCCTCAATAAAATCGATCTGCTGATGGCCTGCTAATTCGGCAAAAATACAAGCCTCTTTAAAACTCCAGGCACGGTTCGCGTCTAAGCGTAAATAAGATTCCTGGTCTAAAAAAACGCGGATATCCTCGATTTTTTTAACATCCAGGGCGATATTGCGGTCACCCACTTTTAATTTGAAGACTTTGGCGCCTTGGGAAGAAAACCGTTTAAAATCCGCCATCACTTCCTGATGTGTCCCTTGAAGCAAGAGAGCCGACGGGACATCCTTTAAATCAGCGCCTAAAAATTCAGCCAGGCTTTGATGGGTGGCTAATGACGCCAGCATCAAGATTGCGGACTCAACCGCAAAACGTACTGAAGCGCATAGATTCAACAGATGCGGCTCCTGCCTCATCATCCCCAGCAATTCATCCCTTTGAGGAGGGATTTCTAACCCCATCAAATACGAACGGATTTCCGTCAGGTCATGCTTGGCGCGGCGGTCGGTCTCCTGGCTGATGCCCTCTAAGGGAGCGATTTCCCCTTGGACGCTCAAACCCTCAGAAGTTTTTATAGTCAGATAAAACCCACTGCGCTCTTTGACCGTATTGCCGGCGATCATTATAGGTTTAAGCAACGGGATTTTAAACGGAAGAATATCAGACTGGCTGATCACTAGCGGCTGCACAAGACCCACCCTAAGGAAAACAAAGCGCTATAGATCAAAAGCAGGCGGCCTGTATCACCCAATACACGATTAAGGCCTGCCCCGTCTAAATGCGTAAAAGCCGCTTTTACGCAAGGGATCGCGAAAAAACCAACCAAGGAAGCCAGGGCTATGCCTTGATGGTCCCCGGTAATAAGGACAACCGCGAAAGGAATCAAGGTCGCGGCCATGATGCAAAAAAGGTATTCACTCATGGCAAATGACCTGCCAAAACGCACGGCCAAGGTGAGCTTCCCCGCCCGGCGGTCAGTGTCAATGTCACGCAGATTATTGACAGCTAAAACTGCTGTTGATAAAAATCCGGGGGCCAGGCCCGCGATGATGACGGCCCCATTGATTTCCAGGCCTTGCGTGAAATATGTCCCTCCCACTGCCACGGGCCCAAAAAAGACCAATACAAATAAATCACCCAGCCCCAAGTACCCCAAAGGCTTGGGACCTGCTGTATAAAAAATACCGGACAAGATGGAGGCGATGGCGATGATGAGGATGCAGATACCCGCGCGATGGATCAGGTACATCGAGGACAGCGCAGCCAGGACGAAAAAAATAATGGCCGCGGTCAGCACTGCCTCAGGTTTGATCAGCCCTGCCTGGGTGACGCGGGTGGGGCCTTTGCGGTCAGCGGTGTCCGCCCCTTTTTTAAAATCAAAATAATCATTGGCTAAATTGGTGCCGATTTGAATACATAACGCGGCTGAAAAGGCCATCAATGCTGACGGGGCATGGAAAAGCCCGTCGCCCCAGGCCATGGCTGTGCCGATGACAACCGGAGCAATGCTCGAGGGTAGGGTTTTGGGGCGGATGGCGATAAGCCAGTTTTTTAGCATGATTGAACTCCCCCTAGCCCCCTCTTTATGAAAAAGAGGGGGGATAAAAAAACTACTACGGGCGTTTAGGGAATTTGGAAAAATCGGGTTTGCGTTTTTGCTGGAAGGCATTGCGGCCTTCCTGGCCTTCCTCGGTCATATAAAACATTAAGGTGGCATTGCCGGCTAATTCCTGCAAGCCCGCCTGCCCGTCGCAATCCGCGTTCATGGCGGATTTGATGCAACGGATGGCCAGGGGTGAATGTTGCAGGATTTCCCGGGCCCACTGCACGGCTTCTTCTTCTAATTTTTTATATGGGACAACGGTGTTGACCAATCCCATCTCGAGGGCTTGCCTGGCATTGTACTGGCGGCAAAGATACCAAATCTCACGGGCCTTTTTCTGGCCGACGATGCGCGCCATATAGCTTGAACCAAACCCCCCGTCGAAAGAGCCGACCTTGGGGCCGGTTTGCCCAAAGATGGCATTGTCCGCCGCAATAGAAAGATCGCAAACCATCTGCAGGATCTGGCCGCCGCCCACCGCGTAACCTGCCACCATGGCCATCACGGGCTTGGGGCAGGAACGGATCTGCCGCTGGAAATCCAATACATTTAAACGGTTGGTACCATCCTTGTCCTTATAACCAGCGTCCCCGCGGATCTTCTGGTCACCACCCGAACAAAAAGCGTCCTTGCCTTCCCCCGTTAAAATGATCACCCCAATTTTCGCATCGTCACGCGCGTCATCCAGCGCATTCATCATTTCCTTGACCGTTACCGGTGTAAAAGCGTTGCGGCGTTCGGGGCGATTGATGGTGATTTTGGCGATGCCATCCATCTTATGATATTTGATCTCTGTGTAGGATCTGGCTATTTTCCAAGGGAATTTGGACATAATTTTTTACTCCATTTTATATTCTTACCGTCATCCTGAGCGAAGCGAAGGATCTCATAAGATTCTTCGGCTCCGCCTCAGAATGACGATGATATTATTTAATGAATGACCACCCGTAAATCAACGCCTTGCCCTTTATACCGCGGCAGCAAATGCATATGCGCGTGCATGACAATTTGACCAGCAGCCTCGCCGCAATTGGCCACGATATTAAATCCATCAGGTTTATATTCCTTGATCAAAAGTTCTTTCGCTTTATGGAGCAGTTCAAAAACTGCCTTTATTTCTTCAGGTGTCGATTCAAAAATAGTGGCATGATGCCGTTTCGGGATCACAAGCATATGCCCCTTGGTGATTGGCTTAATATCATAAAGACAAAAGGCCAATTCATTTTCCAGCAGCTTCGGTAAATTTTTACAAAATATGCAATCACTCATGCTGGCCCCCGCTATCGGCCTGGGATTGACTATTGGCCGGCGGCCACCCGTCATTTTGGTCTTGGGGCTCTGGAGCTGCCTGGTCATTGGTATTGTTTACATCTTGTTCCATTTGAGGGAAGGGATCAAAATCCGTATTGGAAGAAATATCGGCAAAGGCCCTGGGGCCTAAAAAAAACATGAAAGAAACGAAGATATAAAGAAATAGCTTTGTCATTCGAATTCACAATCTACCACAAATTAGACATCATTTCTACCACTCTCTTTTTTCAGCTCTTGCAGCATATCCGCGGAGGGCTTGCCTCCTAATTCAATGACCTTCTTGACATCCGCCCAACTTTTATCAAATGCCTTCTTATGCAAATAAACCCCGGCCCTGGTATCGTAAGACCCTGCCACGTCAGGGCCTAAAGCAATGGCATTATCACAATCTGTCAGGGCCTTGTCATATTGCCCCATCTTGTCCAGGCAATAGCACCGGTTATTATAATTTTGCTCAACCTCCTGATTGTCTAAGATGGCGCGGCTCATGTCCCCAATGGCTTCCTTGTATTTATTTTGCAGTAAATACGCGTACCCGCGCAGGGAATATACTTTTTTATTTTCAGGGTCCAATTCTAAAATTTTATTATAATCAAAAATGGCCTGCTCAAGATAACCGTTATCGCTATAAGCATCTGACCGGTATTGATAAAATTGGACGTCGTTGGGATTTATCTCTATGGCCTTGTTCAAATTTTGTATGCTCGCGGCAAAATCTTTTTTAACATTCCAATAGATCAGCCCACGGGCGGCGTAGACGGACGCGAAATCAGGAAAAATAAGGATGGCCTTATTGAAATCCGCAAGGGCCCGGTCAAAATCACCCTTTTTCACATAAATATTGCCCCTGGCCCCATAGGCCCTGGCATCATTGGGATTAAGCTCTATCGCCTTATTCAAATCCAGCATGGCCTGGTCAAGATCACCATGAACATCGAGATCAATGCCTTCCTTGATATAGCCGTTTTCTTCATTGACCGGAACAGTTTTTTCTTCTTTCTTGTCCCCACAGCCGCTCAACATAATTAAAGGTACGGCGATCAAAAGGAACGCTGTGATTTTCTTTAAAAAAAACAATCGAGAGATCATTATTTCTGCCTTTCTTATAATTGGATATACTCCCTTCAGAAACAATATCTTACTTCAAATATCTATGGGTTTGAATAAAAAATTAAAGAATAGCTGATTTTGATGCGGGAGATTCATTTTTAGAGCTCAAAAACCGGCGCAGGTCTCCTAAAGGCAGTATATTAAAAACCACCGGCTCAAAGCCAGGGGATTTTTGCAGCTGTAGAAGCATGGCGGGGTCGATGTGAAAACTGATCCCACGGTCATTCCTGTCTCCTCTACTGTCATTCCCGCGAAAGCCACCGCCAAGGCGGGGCAGGCGGGAATCCATTCTAACCTGTAAGTCCATATTAGCCGGAGTCAAATTAATACCACCCTCCCGCCTATTTTCTGCCAATTTTGTCACTGGCACAATCTTCATCGCCGTATCTGCCAAACCTGGGGGCACGCCACGTCTACTCAATGCATCCCATTCAGCAAAAGTCAATCCAAGCAATACTTCCGTGCCTTTAGAAATTTTTCCATCTAATCCGTACTTGCGCTTAAGGTCACCGGACAATGCCGCGGCCCGTTCTCCTTTTTTGGCATCATATCCTCCTACAGTATAAATCTCCTTTTCAATATCTTGAAATGATTGGGCAATTGGCAATGTATAAATCTTCTGCATAAATGCTTGCATAGAAAAGCGTATTTTAATTTCCATTCCTGGAGAGGGTAAATGATCAAACCATGGGTTATCCGCGCGAAAATCGATATGATCAAAAGAAATTTTATGCACACCGCTATAGCCAAATAAAATACTGTCAACTGTTTCACCTGTCTTAACCACATGGGTCACATTGACCACCATGGGAGACTTTAAGCCTTTGATCAAAAGTCCCTTTCTAATCGATAATGAATTCCATTCATTTTGACTAAAACCAAGTATGATTCTTGTCGACGCAGGTATTTTTTGATTTAATCCGTATTGGCGCTTAAGGTCCCCGGACAATGCCGCAGCCCGCTCCCCTTTTTCCAACAATTTATTATTCAAACGATATTCTCCGCTTCCATAAAGAAATTCTTGAATATCCTCAAATGATTCTGCTACCGGTAAAGTATAAATCTTCTGTAAAAAGTGTCCAGCTGCTGGAAATTGAAATTTGATTTCAGTACCAGGACTAGGTAAATGATCGAACCAGGGGTTTGCTGCCCGTAAATTCTTGTCGCCTAAAAAGAATCCTTTTCGAATACCGCTATAGCCAAATATAATACTATCAACCGTTTCACCTTTCTTAACTACATGGGTCACATTGACCACCATGGCCTTTTCCGCCGTCTCCATCATATGGATCGGCTTTATATCTGGAAAACCAATAACTTCTTGATGAATCAGTCCTGGAAATCCTCCTTCGATTGCTAACTCCCTGACGATAACCATCCCTCCGCCAGCCTCCATGACCTTATTTTTCATCGATGCTAGAAAATCATGCGCGTCAGATAAACTCATCCCATGTGTTAAAGCCCAAGTATGGCGCCAAATGATGATGTTTGATGGTAACAGCATTTTTTCGCGTGCTGCATCATCCAATAAGTCACCATAATAATATTCTGCTTCAAATTTAAGCTTATCTCCACGACCCTCATATTCACGAGTTAAACTTCTGAATTGTCTTAATCTTTCCGGAAAGATAGATTCCAATCTATTTAATAATTTTGGGTCTTTTTCATAAAAACGAAACTTAACTTTGAATTCTTTCTCTAAACCATGAGTATAAAAATGGGCAATTAAATTCCTGGTCACTTCATACAATTCTCCGACCCATCCAGGTTCTGTACCAGGGCCAATCGTAGTAATAACAATTTCATTCTTGTCTTTTTCCATTAATGCAGATGCTATTGCCCCCGTGAGTGCAAAATATTCATGTTCTGTTGTGTCTTCTTTAGTTTGTTCTGGTCTCCGAGTACGAAGGGTGTTGATCTCTGGATTAGATGTTTGGCTTAACTTATGTTTTAATAAACGCCTCAAACCTTGTTCATCAGACAAATCATTGTCCATATAAGGTTGAATCCATTGTTTAATTTTATCAGAAGAATATCCCGTTCCTTTCTCTTGCTGGACTTCTCCTATAAGTTGGTCCATAAATTCTGGTGATTTTGTCACCTGAACCTCTTGGGCTGCTTGGGTAGGGATGGTGTTTGTCTCCCCTGTCTGTTTATACTGCTCAACCCCCGCTTCAACAATAACTTCACTGCCAGGAGCGGGAAGTTCGGTATCTTCAATCTGATGCTTCGTTGCAAAATTAGACATTGCTAAATCTGTGAAACCGGGCAATAACATTTGGACTCCCCCTGAAAAATACTTCCTTGGGATTATTTCTTGGGTTGCCGGATCAATATCTTCTTTGATATAGTTATAAACGCCTTTTTTGAAGGCTTGCAGGTAGCGGTGATAGATGAGTTCGACGTCGTTAGAGGCGTTTCTCTGGAATGCTTTCCCCTTCATTGGGATTATGCTTTGGTCATAACCTACTCCCGCCACTTTTTTCTTGTCCGCGTAAACTTGTTGCAGGATGCTGTCCTTAATTTTCTTCTTGTACCAGGTTGCCAGAATTAGGCTGTTGTAGACTTGGCGGAGTTTGGCGAAATTTTTGTCTTCGTTGATTTCTTTTGTTAGTTCAGGGATGACGATTTCGCGGATGATTTGGGAGCTTATGGAATTGATGTTTTTTGAACTCCCCCTAACCCCCTCTTTATGAAAAAGAGGGGGGAGGTTGTGTTTTTGTATTGATAAATAATCTTCTTCCAACATCACCTTTAATTTACTCTCCACTACATACGCTGTTCCTGCTTGGGCGTTTTCGTAGACAACGGCTTTTTGGGGCACGATCCAAACTTTATTAAAGGTGTTGACCGGGATATTGGTTGTCCCGTATTTTTTAGCTGCCTGTTCATAAACACGTTTCCAAAATTTCTTGCCCACCATATCTTCGGGATAGATCAGGGATGCTGTTATTTGCTTGAGCATGTAATCTTCGGCCAGAAGATCACGGCCCATTTCTGTTTGGCCAAAACTCTGGGGGATAATGCGGTTTTTTTCGTAAGGGCTTAAGTTGACCCATAGGTCATTTTCAGGGATGGTGAGGCTCGCGAGAAAGTATTTGATGAGTTTGGTGGCTTCTGTTTTAATTTGTTCTTGAGATCCTTCGCTGCGCTCAGGATGACGGGTGTAATTATCAGGATGACGGTTGTATTCATCACCTTTATCTAAAATAAAATCAAAACGGAATGGATTATCTGGATGGACCTTGATGCCTTTAAGGATGGGCGGGTCAAGGGGCGGGCTTAAATGAACCATGACACCGGGCGCAGGCAAAAAAAAGTCCCTGTCTGCGGATAAGGCAGATTGGGCATAGACAGGGCATATCCCTAGCTGTCCAGAAACTAAAAAGCAAAGCAATATGAATATAGATACGATTTTTCGCATTATAATCTAAGTATAGACTATTTATCTAGATAATGCCAGTTTGTGTGTGTGAACTGTGTGTGTGTGAACTCCCCCTGCCCCGAGCTATTCTATTGCAAATTAAATTGCCTGCATGCCGCAGAAGCGGCAGGCCTCTTTATAAAAAAGAGGGGGTTCCTTATTGGCGTAATGATACTGTTGGGCAATATAGGCCTTTTACTTCTCTACGCCACCACGGGCCGTTAGGGCCTTTGGTTTTAAAATCGGTGAAATGGTATTCCCAAAACTCGGCCTGGATAAATTTGGGCGGATGTAGAGGAAATGGATTGGTGGCCAATAAATGAAGGACGGACGGTTCCCCTTGCAATAGCCGCTCCATCAAGGCCATCACCCACTGATTGTCCCTCCAAGTGCCGAGCGACGCAAACCACATCTGCCAATCCAAACGCGGCTGATGCGGCATCACCCATCGGGGAGCTTGGTTGACGTCCCCTGGTTTATAACGAAATTCATAGGGCAGCCAATGCTCACCATCGTCACTGCCTTCAAGGATGATCTCATCACGCTCGGTCGTCATCACGGCGAAAAGGCCGTAATTATTGATGCTGCGCAAAGGATTCACGGCGACGATCAACTTTTCAAGAGGTTTTGATAGAGGTAAACGGGCAAAGGATGCGGCCATTAGGGTTAAGCTGATAAGTAAAATAAATAATGCAAAAATACAAGTTGATATCTTAAAGAAAATTCCCCCCTCCCTGACCCCCCGCCTTTGGCGGGACAGGCTCCCCTCAAGGGGGAGGGAAATAAACTTAAAATGTTCGTCTTCTAAAAGAGTCAGGCATAGGGCTATGGTCAGCAGATTAAAGAAGCAATAATTACCTGTAAGGATAATCAATAATTGAAGCCCAGTGATCCCAAAAAAGGCAATTAAGCGGCCCCAGCGGCCGCAAAAAATAAAAAATGGCATAAGAAGCTCAATGCCTAATAAAATGACGCAAGATAATTTCTGAAACCATACGGGCAATTGATTGGCATACCAACTGATCATATTAGGCAAAGGCTGCGTCCAGTAATGATAGGTCAAGGCTGTCAGATGGGACCAATTTGCATCCCCGCTTAGAAGCTTGACCATCCCTGACTCAAATACCAGCCGGAACAAAAGCCAGCGTAGGAGCCAAACAACAATGATGGAAGGACGGACCGTGGGTTTAAGATGGATACGGAAAGGATGCGGGAATAAAAAAATCAGCAGCAGGCCTGCTTCCAGAAGTAAATTGTCCCACTGAAAACTTAAAAAATCCTGACCTATGACGGTAAGCGACAAATAAAAAACCCAAAGAAAAAATGCTGTCAGCGCCGGCATCACTCCGATCAAGAATAAGATTGAAAGGAAAACTCCGCCCCAGCATAAAAATAATAGGAATCCGTCAGAATGATTTAACCAGCAAAGGCTGGGCACCAACCAAAAACGTTTGGCACCGTAATTTTGGTCAATGTAATGCAGGAAATCACTGGCAGGCAATATACCATGGCTGCCCATCAGGCCTAAGACCTGCACGCCCAAAGACCAAAATGCGGCCAGGTAGATCAAGGCCATGCATCGGGTGAAAAAATAGGTGGAGATTATCATCATTTCTTGATTTGAACTCCCCCTAGCCCCCTCTTTATAAAAAAGAGGGGGGATAAGCTCTTCTTTATTAGATTGTAAGATTGTAAAATGATTAAATCCCCCCTCTTTAACATAAAGAGGGGGTTAGGGGGAGTTCGTTAAACTTTAAGGCTGCGTTCGAGTTCTTCGATGTCTTTTTTGGCTTTAATGGGCGTGGTTTGAAAAATCTCGCAATAAACCTGGATGGCCAATTCTTTATCACCTTCCATCAATAGATGGCGCACATCATACATGGTGGCTTTGCCCCGTTGGGGCAATTTGCCGCGACGGCGGGCATCAATGAGAAACCAGACCCGGTAGGTGTTAAAAAGTACTAGCAAACAAACTAAAACGATAAGGGTCGTATATAAAACAAACATGGAACTTGGGTCTCCCGAGGCTTGATTATTCGCTTTTTACCTTTTCAAAATCATCGACGACTTGTTTGACTTCCATCTCAGCCTTGTCGATCTTGGCTTTGCAGAGCTTAACTAAATTCACCGCTTCCTTGACCCGCAAAGACAATTCATCGACATCTATTGCGTCACTTTCGATCTTACCGATGATTTCATCAAGCCGTTCGATGGCTTTGCTATATTTGACTTCGGCCATATTATATTTTTACCTCACTATGAATACAACCATCCACCAACTGGGTGGTGATGTTTTTAACTTCCTTAACATCTTTGACGCTTCGTATCAATTGTCCCTCCTGGCTTCTGGTGATGCTAAACCCGCGCTTGAGCGTGTTTGTGGGGTCTGCCATTTGGGTCAATTTCTGGTAATGATATATTTTAGTCCTTGAATTTTGAAGGTGCAAATAAATAATTTTCTTTATATGCTCTTGAGTATTATCCAATGATTTCCTGGACCCCTTAAATCTGGCCGCAGGAATGCGTTTTAGGGCCTCTGCAATGCTCACCAGACGCTGGTGATGGTTTTTGATCAGCCCCAAGGTTTGGGTTTGTAAAATAAAAGCATTGTCTTTAAGCCGCGTACGTTTGGCCCCAAGCCCTTGACGCAGGGCTTCTATAAGCCTTGTTTGGCGCCCATCAACACCGGCTACAAATTCGCCAAGCCGCTCAACCAAAAATTTGGCAATGGCTGTCGGTGTCTTGGCAAAGGTATGGGCCGCCAAATCTGTGACCGTTGTGTTGATTTCATGGCCAATACCGCTTAAGACAGGGATGCTGGATTGAGCAATGCTCATAGCGATTTTCTCACTGTCAAAACAGCTAAGCTCCGCAATCGAGCCTCCACCCCTGGTGATGACAATCACATCCATCTCCTTGATGCGCTCGAGAGTCTCCAAGGCTTTGATGATTGAATGCTCCGTATTTTTGCCCTGCATGATCGAATTGATTAAGAATATTTTAAAAGCATAGCCGCTGCGTTTAAGTTCTGATATAAAATCATGATAAGCCGCGGAATCATAGGAAGTGATAAGGCCTACGTTTAATATCACATCAGGGAGCGGCAATTGCTTGTTTTTATCTAAAACCCCTTTTTGTTTTAATAGTGAAATCAAGCGCTGGCGGTCCTGGGCGATTTTTCCTAACGTATGCACTGGGTCAATGCTTTCAACGATCAACCGCACCTGGCCATGCCCGGGATAAAAATCCACCTTACAGAGGAACTTGACTTCGATATCATCTTTTAATTCAAAAGCATTTTCGCTCTTTTTAAGAATGGCCTCAATGCGGGGACGGGTGGTGGCAAAAATCACAAGCCCTATGCGGGCCTTGATCTCTTTGGTGGCAGGGTCTTTTTCACACAATTCGAAAAACACATGCTTTTTGTCCTTGCCGCGGTCATAGCCCTGGATTTCTCCGCAAACCCATACGGCTTGAGGGAAGCCGCTGTTTAATACATCGCGGATAAAATGGTTTAATTCTGAAATTGTTAAAGATTCATCGCTCATGCTTTAAGCAAACCTAATTTCAACATTTCACGCTCAAGGTCTTGTCCGGCGGGGATGATCACTGCTTCCAATCCCCTTAGTTTCAGGTCCAACTCATGCTTCAAGGCATGCAGCTTGCGGGAATTTTCAGGTGTTTTATTCTTAGTGTCTTCGGTATACCAGGCTTCATATTCTTTATACGCTTTCAACGAAAGATTAAAATCACCCGTCGCGCGGGCATACTGGGCAATAGACTCATGACGCTTGATGATATCCATGTCCTTGACCTTGGGCCAGATATCCGTCAAGAAGCCTGAGGTGATAAACTGGCGCTGGTCCATCACATAAAAAAATTCCAGGTTCTTTTCCAGCTCTGCCAGGAAATCGAATAGGTTCTTGCGTAATTGGTCTTCGGATGAGTTTTTTTTAAAAAAAGGAAACATTGGTGAACTCCCCCTAACCCCCTCTTTATACTCTCATACCGAGTACTCCTGTCGGTCGTAAAAAAGAGGGGGGAATAATCTACCAGGTCAGTGGTTTAAAGCTTTTAAATGTTTGGGCCAACTCGCCCATGTTAATGATCGGCAAGATCGTCGAGAAATCATCACTCCAGATGCGGCCCTGATCTTGGGGTGCGATTTCCAGGGGCTGCCAATTTTCCTGGGTGATCAATTTTAAAAAACGGTCATCGTCCCATGTCAGGATGCACCAAATGGAACGCATGTTCCCCCCCTGGTCCCCCACATCCTTAAGGGCCGCATAAGCGCCTGAGTCTCCTGCAATTTTAGCTAAAACCGGCTCTAAATTCAAATACCGATTTGTAATATGAAAAACCAGCGCTCCCCTGGGCGCCAGCTTGCGGCGATACTCCACCAACACGTCCTTATTGACTAAATGCGTGGGGATGGCATCCCCGCTAAAAGCATCAATGACCAAAAGATCATACGCCTCATCCGGCGATTTTTTAAGGGAAAGTCTGGCATCACCTAGGATGACATTCACTTCGCCCGGGGCCTCGGCCATATACCAAAAATATGTTGAAGCCAGGCTTTGCACATCCCCGTCTAATTCATAATAATCAATCGGGCAGCCCGGCTTGGCATACATAGCCAATGTCCCGGTGCCCAAACCCACGACTCCCACCCGTTTGGCCTGGAAGATATCCGCGATCAATAAAGAGCCGATGGCAGAGAGCGGACTGTAATACCCCAAGGGAAAACGGCGTTTGGTTTCATCAACGAACTCAAGCCCATGCAAGGTCGTGCCGTGCATTAATACCCTGATACCATCACTGTGATTGTAAATTTCATAGATCCCATAATAATTCCGTTTTTTGATGATAAAATGGGCATTTTGCCAAATGGATTCCAGGCGCGGTGTCGCAAGAATGATGCCGATTAAAACAGCGGCAAAGATTTTCTTATGAGAAGCTAACCCTAAGAATGAGAACCATACCACAGCGCATAATAAAACAAAGGACCTTAAGTGATAATCCTTAAAAAAATGGGGCCAAACAAAAAATGCTGACCCTGCCAGCAAAACGCAAAGGCCGGTAACCCAGAAAGGCAGTTTCCGTGAAGATGGCGGCAACATTAAAGACACCAACAATAAGCCTACTAAGTATTCTATCAGGGTATTGGATATTAAAGGAATAATCCACGAAGTTAATATACCGCCTAAAAATCCCCCCAGAGAGACGATCACATAGAACAAGGTCATCTGTTGGCTTGAGGCAGGTTTGGATTGGATCAGTTGATGCTGGGTGAACATACAAATTAAAAACAGAAAACCGCTCAGCAGGGCAATGACAAGAAGCACCGGCAACAAATGTTTTTGCGACAAAAAATACATGATGGCCTGTAAACCGATCCAGGGGCCGATGTAACGCACAATCCACGACGGGCACCACGGGACTTTCTTAAAATTCAAAACAAAGGCCATGAGATAAATCCCCAAAGGGACGACCCATAGCAAGGGCACCGGGGCCACTTCATAGGTGATGATATTCGTCACCGCCAAAAACATGACCACTCCCGCCGCCCCCAGCACCAACCAGCTTAAGATTTGCCCTCTGCCCACAGGATTGACCGCGGGAAGACCCTCCCCATCCAAGCGGCGTCCCTGTGTTTTGATCATCGCAAAGGCCAATACATTACCAAAGATTAAAATAAGGTACAAAACGCGCCAAATGTGTAATTGCTCAGTATTGGTCAAA
>Ga0206950_1031_pt1 | contig 38184 bp, 40 predicted proteins | sample Alteio_BWOrgHeat_41_FD_152954 | JGI IMG/M metagenome (GOLD analysis project Ga0206950, IMG submission 152954) | Enriched cells from forest soil in Barre Woods Harvard Forest LTER site, Petersham, Massachusetts, United States -... | ecosystem: Environmental > Terrestrial > Soil > Temperate forest >... | reverse complement strand
GCCTCAGGCCGTATTGGGCGCGGCGTACTCGGTGCAGAATTGTTAGTTACCGATGATGCGAATGCTGCGCGCACGATCGCGCATCAGCTTTGCCAATTAAACGAAGACCGCAAAGAACTCGAACGCCAGGCCTTTGAAGAAGCCGCCGGCATGCTCGCCGCGCGCACGGAAGATGACAAGCCGCTGGTGATGATCGTCGGCCACGGCTGGCACCAGGGCGTGATCGGAATTGTCGCATCGCGCCTTAAAGAAAAATTAAACAAGCCGATTTTAATTTGCACCAAAGACGATACGGGATTTTTAAAAGGCTCCGGGCGTTCAGTGCCGGGTATCGATTTGGGCGCGGCCATTCTGGCGGCGCGGCAGACGGGGTTACTGACATCAGGCGGCGGGCACCCCATGGCGGCGGGTATGACAGGACGCGCGGAAAACGCGGCGGCACTGGAAGAATTTTTACAATCGCGCATCGCTCAGCAATTACTCGAAAAGCCTGCGGAATTATCCGCGATTAAAATTGATACGGTGGTTTCCTTGCGCGGCGTGAATCTAGAACTTGCGCAATGGCTGGAACAGGTTGGGCCATTCGGCGCGGGCAATCCGGAACCGATTTTAATGCTCCAAGATATTTTAATTCAACGCGCCGAAGTTTTCGGCACGGGCCATGTGCGCTGTTACCTGTCTTCAACCACAGGCGGTTCGCTGCGCGCGGCGGCGTTTCGCGTTGCTGACGATGCGTTGGGAAAATTTTTACTGAACGCGCCCGCGCAACCGGTAAACGTCATCGGCCGCATCCGCATCAACCGCTGGCAAGGCCGAGAACAGGTAGATTTCACGATTGAGGATGCCGCATTACCATCCTAAAAATGATACGCTAGGCCGACATAACCGCCCAGGCGTTGGTATAGCCAATCGTATGAATTTTCCTTGCCTAGGACAAAGGGCGTATTACCAACTTTGGTCGAAGTTTGCGGCGCCCAAAATATCCAGTAACGCCCGCCGAAATCCAAGCTCCATGCAGGGGCAAAGCGATATTCAAACACCGTTTCCAATTGTGTGCCGACTGCCATCCCATTGTCGCGGAAATTCGGCCCATTGGTGCCCAGATCAGAGCGCAAATAATGATTGTCGTTATCACGGAATTGCGCAAAGGGCACAAGCGCGATTTCATTCCGCCACGTTACGCGCTGTGACGGTGACCAGTTGTTTTCTAAACCGACACGCAAAGCGGTGAAACGCGCGTCATTTTGTATTACTTTGATATTATCCGAAAGCAGGTTTTCTCCCGCGCTATTGCAAATTCCAGCCAGCGAACCTGAACTTGCCTGTTTGCACGTCAGGCCGCGCGCGTTCATCACATCTTGAAAATAGCCCGCGCCGACAATCGCGCTGGTCGTCGATTCCGACGTGCTGAGCGAATTTAATTTATATCCCAAATCCAGATAAACATGCTGCAAGCGGCCATCGCCTAGATCGGAATTCGTATCGGAAATTTTTCTGCCATTTTCATAATCGGAATCGTCCAGGTTGCCGTTCGCCGTATTGCCGATGCCCAAATAACCTTTGATCAAATAACGCTCGTTACGGCTGGCCATGCGGAAATAGACTTCTTCAGATTGGCTATTGTCTTCTTTATAATCGAGGCTAGAAATTTTCGGCTTGCTGACGTTGTAGCTGAGGCTGCCTGTCGTGAACCAATAGCGCATGCCAAATTCATTGTTCAGATAGCGCGCGGATGGGACGTTCGTGATGTAATCACCGGCTGGTGCGCTCTCCGGCTGCTGCCAGCCTGTCCAGCCGCCATCACTGTAATTCTGCGCGCGCGCCGGAAGCGCCAAGAGCAAAAAGATTCCAAACAAGACGAATTGAATGCGTGAAAATTTAGACATTATACCTGCCGGGGGTTTACTTGAGCTTTTATAAGCTTATTTAACTGTGAAATAAAGCAAAAACCGTAGGAGTCAGCCATGCCGCACATCACCATCGAACATAGCAGCAACGTCAAGCTGACCCGCGCGGCAGAGGAAGTTTTAAAAGACCTGCATGAAATCCTGGCCGCGCAACCCAGCGTGGATATGACCGCCATCAAAAGCCGGATTATCACGCATAATGTCTACCGCGTCAGCGACGGCGCGGGCGCGAATAATTTTGTCCATTTGCGTTTGGATGTTTTAACCGGGCGCGATATAGCGTTGCGCCAGCAAATGGGAGAAGTGTTGTTGAAAATTTTAGTTGCGGCTTTTGAGCCGATCACCCACGGCGATAAAATTAATTACAGTCTGGAAGTGCGCGAGATGGAGCGTGAAACTTATTTCAAGCAGGTGGTGTGACGTCCTGCGCCTGACGCCAGGCTTGGAGCATTAACACAGGCCACAGATACGTTTGCCAATTCCGGCGGCCCGATAAATGTTCCTGCCATTTTTGCGTGATCGGTGTGGGGGACAATAAATTGTCTTGCGACAGCGCGGACGGATTTAGTAAATCCTCGGCCCAATCACGCAATGGCCCGCGCAGCCAGTCACCAATCGGCACGCCAAAACCCATTTTGGGACGGTCGATTAAATCTTCCGGCACATATTTGTGTAAAACTTGGCGGAGCAGATATTTGCCTTGGCCGTTACGGATTTTCAGATCAGGTGCCAGCGACCAGGCAAAGCTGAACAGTTCAGGATCCAGCAAAGGCACGCGCGATTCCAAACTCACCGCCATACTGGCGCGGTCGAGTTTCACCAGAATATCATTGGGCAAATAATTGATCGTGTCATGCAGCATCATATCATCAGTCATGCCGCCCACATCATCAATCGCTTTGTGATCGCCGCCGGAATGATTGACGATGCTGTGCAGCGGCCAAAAGGTATGCATGCGGTGATATAAAATATGCTCATCCGCCGCATCCAGCAGCCCGGCGAGCTTGTGAACTTTATCGCCAACCGCTTTCATGTGTTTGAACGGCGGCAGAATATTTTTCAATTGATCATAACGATGCGGCGGCACCGCCGTCATCATCCGTGCAGCCGCAGCACGCAACGGGGCAGGGAGGCGCGATAGCCAGCGCCACAATTTCGGGCCGATGAAATAGCGGTTATAACCGCCGAATAATTCATCTCCCGCGTCGCCGGACAACGAAACCGTCACATCACGCCGCGCCAATTTTGAAACCAGATAAGTCGGAATTTGGCTGCTGTCGGCAAAGGGTTCATCGTAAATCTGCGGTAATTGCGGAATGACTGCCATGGCCTCGGCGGACGTAACGACATATTCGGTATGTTCCGTGCCCAGATGCTGCGCGACGGCGCGTGCGTGCGGCGCTTCATTAAAATTCGCTTCGGCAAAACCGATGGCGTAGGTTTTCACCGGCCGCATGCTCTGCGCCTGCATCAACGCGACGACGGTGGATGAATCGATGCCGCCAGACAAAAACGCGCCCAGCGGCACATCAGACATCATGCGCAGCTGGATGGACTGACGCAGTAATTCATCCAATCGCGCGGCGGCGGATTGTTCATCGGTGATCAAATTCGCGCGCGCATTTCGTGCCGCTGTCAGCGCTGACCAATATTGCGTCACCACCGGCGCAGCGCCGCCCGCCAGGTCGATTTCCATACAGGATGCAACGGGAAGTTTTTCAACGCGCTCATAAATGCTTCGCGGTTCCGGCACATAGGAATAGGCCATATATTCCGCCACCGCCGCGCGGTTAATGGCGGCGTCAAAACCTGGCAAGGTGCGAAACGGTTTTAATTCGGACGCGAAAGCCAGGCTATTGCCGTCGCGGTAAATATAAAGCGGTTTTTCACCAAATCGGTCGCGCGCCAGATACAATTTCCGCCGCGCCATATCCGCATAGGCAAAAGCGAACATGCCGTTCAATTTCGGCAAGGTCGCCGCCACGCCCCAATGCCGCAGCGCCGCCAACACAACCTCCGTATCCGAATGGCCGCGCCATGCAGGCGCCGCGCCCGCGCGTTCCAATTCAGCGCGCAAGGCCATGAAATTATAAATTTCACCATTTAGAGTTAAAACCGCTTGACCATCCGCGCTATGCATCGGCTGCGCGCCCGCGGGCGAAACATCAATAATCGCCAAACGCCGATGCGCGAAGGCCAGCCCCAATTCCGGCATCGTCCAAAAACCGTCGCTATCCGGCCCCCGATGCGCCAGGCAGGCAGACATATTCATGATGATAGTTTTTAATTCGCCTTCGCGGCGGTCTTTGTGCAAGGAAAGATAACCGGCAATGCCGCACATATAAAATCCTCTGGCCGTGCCAGGCGAAGCAAGCGCGTCACCAGCCCGTCTTCGTCCGCTTCGCGAACTATGCCGGACAGTCTACGGGGCGCTGCGCTTGCATAGACTGGAGCGGGTGAAGGGAATCGAACCCTCATGATCAGCTTGGAAGGCTGGAGCTTTACCATTAAGCTACACCCGCGCACCGCCATTCATATAAAATTTCCGCCCGCGATGCGAGTCTTATTTCTTGCCGGAACCCGTGTCGTCGCCTGAAAAACGGCCCACGTTCCCGATCAACTGTTGCACCACCGTGGGCTCATTGCCAATGACTCGCGTTACGCCCGGCGCCATGGCGATTTTCTGGCCGTCATCTTTACTGAGCACCTTTTTATCCGTCAGGGTGCCATTATCATCAAAATTCAAGGCCACCACGCGGCGGTCGACGACAATCGGCGGATGGATGCCGATTTGTTTGGTATCTTCACCCACATAATACCAGATTTTATCATCAAACGAATCCACCATCGTCGGCGTGCCGATGGCTGCCGTGATTTCCGGCTTCGCCGTCGTGCCGACAACCAAATGCGATAATTGATCGTCCGTCACCACTTGCCCGCGCTGCGCCTGAATGGGCGTGCAGGCGGTCAGCGCAATCAACAGCATGCAAAAATATCTGGGGAGTTTCATCATCCGCTGAAGTTATCCATGGCATCGTCATAAATCAAGAGATTGAACTGCACACGTATACATTGTAATTCTTTTCTTGGAGCTATGGGGCGAATCGGGGCAATCTCCGATTTTCGCGCATTAGCAGGGGGGCAATGCAAACGTCTGCGATAGAATATCCGGATGCGGTGCCGGCGGCGGCTGAACTGTCGCATGTTGCGCGCCTGGATGAAATCACCAATACCGCTTCAACCGTTGTGCTTGATGCGAACGCGCGCGAATGCGCGTCTTTGGCCGCGCGCTTTGATCTGCCCTATGTGCATAGCTTATCCGCTGAAATTATTTACCGCCGCGCGCGCAGTGGGCAGATGATACGCGTGGAAGGCCGCATTTCCGCCGCCTATGGCCAATTGTGTTCCGCCACTCAGGCCCCCATGGCCATGACGATGGAGGAAGAGTTTCAAACCGAATATACGCTATCCGCCTGGGAAAAGGTGTCTGAGTTTGATTTGGATCAACCCGAAGTTCTGACGGATGATTTTATCGACCTGGGCGAAATCGCCGCGCAGTATTTTGGCCTGGCGATTGATCCATGGGCGCGCCGGGCAGGGGTGGAAACCCTGACGGAATTGGCCGATGATCTGACCGCTGCGGCGCGTGAATTGAACGGTCATATAAATGGCAATGAAATTCAGGCTGAAATACCGCTGCAAAGCCTGACGGTCGTCGAATTCGCCGCTTTGCCTGAAGATATCAAAAGCCTCGAACCGCAATTACCCACGGCTGAAATTTTATATTTTTCGCCGCCGGAAATGCCGACGGACTCTCCATTTGATGACGAAACCGCAGCAAATCCGCCCGAATCGAGCTCCGAGCCCGCTGAACCGGAACCCCGGGAAAGCCTGTTTTTCCAGTATTTAAGAAGATTGCAAAACAAGGTCTAATGCTAGGCAGCAGCCCCTATAATATCAAAGATATTCAGCGGCGCATTAACCAGGGGCAAAGTATTCAGGAAATTTGCCTGGATTTAAAGCGTTCCGGCACCAAAATTGCGCCCGATACAATTTATAAAATGTTGCGGGAGCACCATATTCTGCCGCCGCGCGCGCGTAAGCAGGCGGGCCTGCCTTTGGCAAAAAAGCTTAAAAAGGATAAGTTCGATACAGGGCCGTAATGGGGCCCATAAGCCGGAAACCGTGTTTTTTTCCTTGCATTACCGGGCTGAAATAGTTATAAACCCGGCTCAAATCAAACCTGAGCAAGTCCAATGGCAGTTCCAAAGCGAAAAACCTCCCCCATGAAGCGCAATCAGCGCCGCAGTCACCATGCGCTGAAAGTCGTCGGCGTAGCCGAATGCAAAAACTGCGGCGAATTGAAACGTCCGCATCATGTTTGCCCGCACTGCAGTCATTACGATGGCCGCGAAGTTGTTAAAGGTAGTTCAGTCCGCTAAACTTCGGCTGAGTTAAGGAAAGGGGACAGTCTATGTCATCATCTGGCGTGTCAAACCCCGACCTCTTTGAAGCCAACCTGAAAATTAGGGATAAATATAATAAGGTCGAAACGGCTGCTTTGGGTGTGACCGGGTTATCTGCCGCTGCGAGCGTCACGCTTACATTTTGGCCATGGGTGGAAGCGCAGAAAAAATCAGGATATGTAATCCCTCCAATTGGAACCGAAGGCACCGCACCTTTTTATACAACTATGGGGGTTGTGATGTTGTCGCTTCTTGTGGCGGGGGCCGCAAGTATTCTTAAAAACCGCGCCTATAATCGTGCGATGGATCACCAAAGCTGCCGAAACAAATTGCCAAGCGCAGAACCATTCGGTAATTAGGTTTCATGTCAACAAATTCCAGCGGCTCCATCCGTATCGCCCTAGACGCGATGGGGGGGGATGACGCGCCGCGCATTGTCGTGAACGGCGCGGCGATCGCCCAGGTGCGTTATCCGCAGGCGGAATTTATTTTCGTCGGCGATGAAACGAAAATCCAGCCCTTGGTGGACAAACACAAATCCCTGAAAGGCCGCGCAAAAATCGTTCATACGACTGAGCGCGTTTTGCCGGACGACAAACCCGGTGTCGTGCTGCGCAGCGGCCGCCAGACCTCGATGCGCCTGGCGATTAACCAAGTCCATGAAGGCGCGGCCGAAGCCATCGTTTCCGCCGGCAATACCGGCGCGCTTATGGCCATGGCGAAATTCGTTTTGAAAACTTTGCCCGGCATCGACCGCCCGGCGATCGTCACATTTTTCCCGACGCTGAAAGGTGAAACGGTCATGCTCGACCTGGGCGCGAATACGGAATGCGCGCCGGAAAATCTGGTGGACTTTGCCGTCATGGGCGCGTTGTTTGCCAACACGGTGCTCGGCATTGAAAACCCGCGTATCGGTTTGCTGAACGTCGGCAGCGAAGAAACCAAAGGCCACGAAGAAATCCGCATCGCCGCCCAGGAACTCCGCGCGCTTGAACTGCCCGGAAATTTCATCGGCTATGTTGAAGGCGACGACATCACCAACGGCAGCGTCGATGTGGTGGTAACGGACGGCTTCACCGGCAACGTCGCGCTGAAAACCGCCGAAGGTACGGCGAAGATGTATACCGAATTTCTGAAACGCACATTCAAATCATCCTGGCTGGCGCGCGTGGGTTATATTTTCGCCAATCACGCTTTCAAAAAATTGCGCAAACGCCTCGACCCGCGCACCTATAACGGCGCGATGCTGATCGGCCTGCGTGGCGTCTGCGTCAAATCCCACGGCGGTACGGACGCCATCGGTTTCGCCAACGCCATCGGCGTTGCCTACGACCTGGTGAAATACAAATTCAACGACAAAATGTCCCAGCGCGTGCAGCTGATGCATGAAAAACTGTCCGCCCTGCCGCCGGAGATTAAAACGGCGGCGGAACCAGTAGTTGCGGCGTAAATATTTCTTGTATTTTGATGTCTTTTTATGATTTAATTGCGACGTTAATACATTACTTATCGCTGTCATCAAAGGAGAGTTAATCATGACTAAATCAGGTATCGATTTTTATCATCTAGCTTAAAAGATCAAATGACTTTTGTGTACAAGGAGTTTGTAAAACAACCAAACAACCTTTTGCTTCGTTGCGTGCAATTTGCTGCGCAACCAAGCCAAGGGCTTGGTCTATCAGGCAAGGAAAGTACTTTCCTTGCAAATAATAGAATAGCAGAAACAAAAGCAACCACTAGTGACTGGAGTTCATCTGACTACCTTGTGGTAAAATTTCTGCCCCCTTGGGACGCTATTATCTCAGATCTCGCCAAGCAGATGGTCGAATATAAGCCCCCCTCTGTAGGATTGTAGGTAATGAATTAAATTGGCTATAGAATTTTAATTTCTGCTCTTATGTTCTCTTGCAAATAGTGCTAGCAAGTCGCTGTGATTTTTTGGCTTTCTCCCAGCATGGCTGCAATATAAATGACCATCCGCTCCATCATCCGCAGTGTCGGCGGTTCCGTCCCCGGCAAACCTGTTACCAACCACGACCTCGTCACGCGCGGGATTGATACGTCCGATGAATGGATCCGCGAGCGCACCGGCATCGGCGCACGGCATATCGCGCCGCCGGAGGTGCTGACTTCGGACCTGGCGATCGCGGCGGCGCAAATCGCACTGCTTCGGGCGGGCATCAGCGCAGATGAAATCGACCTGATCATCCTCGCCACCACCACGCCCGACCTGACTTTTCCTGCGACGGCGGTACGGGTTCAGGCCGCGCTCGGCTGCCTGCCCGGTATCCCGGCTTTTGACATTCAGGCGGTTTGTTCCGGCTTCGTTTATGCCTTGGCGACGGCTGACGCCTATTTAAAAGCCGGTTTGGCCCACCGCGCGCTGGTTATAGGCGCGGAAACCCTGACGCGCCTTTTAAATTGGGAAGACCGTTCCACCTGCGTCCTGTTCGGCGACGGGGCGGGGGCGGTGGTGCTGGAGGCTTGGCCCGAAGAGGCCGCAGGCAAGCGGGGCATTATATCGGCCCATCTGCACGCAGACGGCACGCATATCGACCGCCTGAAAACCGACGGCGGCGTTTCCACTAATCAAAAGGCTGGTTTCCTGACGATGGACGGCAAGGAAGTCTACCGCCACGCTGTAAACAAATTAGCCGAAGTTGTTGAAGAAACACTTCAAAACCAAAACATTAAATCTGATGCATTAGATTGGCTGGTTCCGCACCAGGCCAATGCCCGCATCATCGAACATACCGCCAAAAAACTTGGCATGCCCATGGAAAAGGTCATCCTGACCATTGAAAAACACGGCAATACCTCGGCCGCCTCCATCCCCTTAGCATTATACGAAGGCGTTGAAACTGGCCGCATCAAATCCGGCCATCTGTGCCTGCTTGAGGCCATGGGCGGTGGCTTTACCTGGGGTTCGGTGCTGGTACGGATGTAATAAGCCTACTATATCCATGGGTATAGTGAATAATCCACCACTAATCCTTGACGAATCAATGATTCATCCGTAGTTTTTGATTTGTAACCTAAAGGAGCGTGCACTGTCCGAACATGCCCTAACCCGCGCTGATCTGGCTGATGCGGTAAATCGCATGGTGGGGCTGTCACGCAATGAATCCGGCCAGCTGGTTGAAACCATATTGGATATCATGACCAAGGCTTTACAGGCTGGAGAGACAGTGAAAATTTCATCATTTGGCACCTGGATTGTGCGGGAAAAAGCCGCACGCCAAGGGCGTAATCCCAAGACTAAGGAACCGGCCACCATCGCGTCGCGTCGTGTGATTGTCTTCCGCCCCAGCCAGATTTTGAAAAAAACGACCAATGGTGAAAAAATTTCTGCCGCCGACCTGGAAAAAGACAAATGACACAGGCCGCTGAAAATTTATTCGACATCGGCGCTCACCCCCAGCGCCCGCGCAAGCCGCGTCCGCAAAAAGCGGCGGGGGCGTTTTTAACCATCGGCGAATTGGCGGATCAATTACAGATTGAACAGCATGTTCTGCGCTTCTGGGAATCCAAATTCCCGCAAATTCAACCGCTGAAGCGCGCAGGCGGGCGGCGTTATTACCGCCCGGATGATGTGGCGCTGCTTGAACGTATTCAAATGCTGCTGTACCGCGACGGCTACACTATTCGCGGCGTGCAGAATTTATTGGCGGCGGAAGCAGGCGGGCAAATCCCCACCGGCGTTATCCATCCTTTCACGCCACCCGTAAAGGAACCCTCCGCATTTACAACTAACCTCCAGCGGCTAGAGGCGTTAACGACAGTTGATGAAGCCTTGGCTGCATCGGGTAGGATGCTGTTTAAGGAAATGAACTTGCTTGCCGCGGCGAATGAAAGTTCCACCGCGCCGGTTGAAAACCAGAACGATCCCGACCACATCCGCATCCGCCGCGACGATTTGCAGAAACTGGTCAGCGAACTGGTCGAACTCCGCCGGATGCTGGCGGCGGACAGCGAATAATTATCAGCTATTTTGCAGCGTCACGCGGCACAATTCCATATGAGCGCAATTGTCGATATCGTGCAGCGAATGGTTGGCATAATGCGCATAACAACGCCAGATGCCGCCATGGGCGACAACCAGCGCGCGTTCGTTTTCCTGTGTCGCCGCATGGCGCAGCGCGCCCAGGGCACGGGCGGAAAAGACAGCAAAGCTCTCTCCGCCCGGCGGCGTGGCCAGGGTTTCCAGAATCTTTCCAACTTCATCATATGGCTTTCTCGACCACTCGCCGACATCCCATTCGCGCAAATGTTCCGCCATTTCAAACGGCACGTCGAGCATCGCCGTTTCGGCGATGATGGTCGCAGTTTCCCGTGTGCGGATCATCGGACTGACATAAAACTTGTCGATCTGGCGCAGCAAATCCCGATTGGCCAACGCAAATTTCCGCGCCTGCGCGCGGCCTGTGTCATTCAGCGGTACATCCCATTCGCTGCCCGCATAAAGGCGCTGCACGTTTGCATCAGTCTGGCCATGGCGGATGAAGTAGAGCATAGAGAGCACAAAGGTAAGGGTTACACTGCCAAGGCTGGGCCGGAGTTTCTCAGATAAGCTGCACTAGCGGATTTCTTGTGTCTTTCTGCTAGCTTTAATGGTGTATCGCCTCTGTAATCCCGTGCCTGCTCGTTTCCACCGGCTTCGGCGACAATTTTTACAATTTCCGGTGTGCCGTGATAAACGGCAACGTGCAGGGCCGTCCATAGCATCACAACCTGTTTTTCCAAATCCGTTCCTGCCGCGACAAATGCACGCGCCATATCTGGTCTATGCGCCATGATGGCAGTGGATATAGGCGTCCAGTCATTTATATTTCTTCCATTCACATCACAACCGGCTTTGACAAATAGGGGAACCATATCCGGCGTGCCATATCGTGCGGCCAGGTGCATCAGATTTTTCTTTTCATAATCTTCCAAAACTTCGGCATTCGCGCCATCGGCAATCAAGCGTGCAGCTTTCTTAAGATAGCGTTTGGCGCCTATGATAATGGCAAATTCAGATGCTTGCAGCAAACACCAATCCAATAGCTCTTGGTTCATGCGATTTTGAATTTTATGCATGACTATACTCCTGATTAATATCTGAATAATCAAACTTTTCTGCGGGTGGAGTCAAGTAAAACTATGAAAGCGCTTTCCCAGGGCGTTATTTCCATGTAAAACCCGGCCATGCACAGGTTTTTTCAAATTGCATTCGGTTTGGCTGTATTATTCATAACTGGATGCAGCAGCGCACATGGCCTGGACTCTCGCATGCAGCGCGAATTCGCCAACTGGCGCGCGGAATATCTGGCGCGTGCGGCGGGGCAGGGGATTTCGGCGGATACGATCGCCCGCGCGAAACCATTTTTAACTTATAATCAAAAAGTCATCACGCTGGACCAAAAACAGCCTGAGGTGACGCAGACCTACGCGCAATATCTGGCGGCGACAGTAACCCCCGCGCGCATCGCCAAAGCGCGCGAAGCATATCGCGCCAACGCGCCGCTGCTGCATCAACTTGAACAGCAATACGGAGTGCCGGGCCAGGTGATTGTCGCGCTCTGGGCCAAGGAAAGCGATTTCGGGCGCGTGCAGGGGAATTATAATATCCTCTCCGCGCTTGCCACGCTGGCCTATGACGGGCGGCGGCAGGAATTATTTGAAACCGAACTGACCAATGCGCTGCGCATGATTGGGCGCGGCGTGAAGCCGGAAGATCTGACCGGCTCTTGGGCGGGCGCGATGGGGCAGTGCCAGTTTATGCCGTCTAGCTATCTGAAATACGCCGTCGATATGTCTGGCAAGGGATACGCGGATATTTGGGGCGCAAACGCGGACGCTTTGGCGTCGATTGCCAATTACCTGCATCAAAATGGCTGGAAACCTGATTTGCCCATCGTGACCCAGGCCGCCCTATCGAAGGATTTTAATCCTGATTGGACGCAGAAAAAACTTGAATTACCAGTCCGGGATTGGCAGAATAGGGGCGTCGTTCAGCCTTCCGGGGTTGACGCCAGCCTGATGGCCGCAACCGCAACCGTGGTGCAGCCGGATGGAATGGGGAATCAGGCTTTTCTGGCCTACGACAATTACCGGGTGCTGATGCGTTGGAATCACAGCTCCTATTTCGCGCTGGCGGTGGCGACACTGGCAGGGCAGATTAATCCATAAGGAACATTATGAAATCATTTCAGGCGCTTTTGCTGATCCTCTTCAGCCTCTACAGCTTGTCCGGCTGCACGTCGGGGGAACTGGCGAGCTCGTTGTTCAAAGGGCAATACAAACCGCAATACAAAGTCGGTAATCCGTATGTTGTGGACGGCAAACTCTATTACCCCGCCGAAGTCGCGAGTTATGTGGAGGAAGGCCAGGCGTCCTGGTACGGTCCCGGCTTCCACGGCCGCATGACGGCGAACGGCGAACAGTTTGACACGGGCGATATGACCGCCGCGCACCGCACCTTGCCGTTACCGTCGGTCGTGCGCGTGACTAACCTTGAAAACGGCAAAACCGTTTTCGTGCGCGTGAATGACCGCGGCCCGTTCAAACGCAACCGCATCATCGATGTTTCCAAATCGGCCGCCCAGGCGCTGGATTTCCACGGCGCGGGCACAACCCATGTGCGCGTCGAATTCATGCCCGTTGAAAGCCGCATCGTGGCCGAAGCCGCGCGGCAAGGAGACGTAATCCCGCTGGCGGATGTTTTGGCTCGCACCGGCGCAAATCAAACGGTGGCTGCGTCCAACGTCGTGCCGCCGATCACGGATGTTTCGGATAATCCGGCGGGTTATCAAACCGCCGCCTATCAAGCGCCGGATTCACAAATTCCCGGTGTGGAAAGCGCTCCATCGACGGTGATTACAACGACGGAAATTGCATCCGTCCCGGCCGGCCGCAATCCAAATACTTTGCGCGCACCCATAAGCTATAATGCAGGCAATAGCAAAACGACGTCATTCGTTCCCGCGGCGAAGAGTAAAATTGAACGTGCGGTCTACATTCAAGTCGGCGCCTATAGCAATCATCAACACGCGGCCGCGGTGCAGAAAAAACTCGCGCATCTGGGGCGGGCGCAGATCGACACCATTAACCGCAGCGGCGTGAAGTTGTACCGTGTGCGTGTTCCGGCCGCGAATAACGCCGCCGCGCAAAAAGACATTCAGGCCATGAATAAAATGGGTCTGGTCGGCGCGAAGGTTGTTAGCAATTAAATTAGGGCTGATGAGGTTTCGGGCTGTTTTTTACGGGTGCAGCGCCTGCCAAAGGAGTATTTTTTGAATTGGGGGCGCGATTGGCGGATGTTTTTCTTGTTAAATATTTTCCTATAAGTTCATCCATCATAAGCGCAAAACAATAGGTTTCATCTATATAATAATCAACGAAGCCCATATCCATTTCATCAAGCGTACCCACATTAGCGCAAACTGCCTCAAAGCCTAGGCTTATTTGGATACTCGCATAATGCTCTAAGGCAGCGAGTCTGGTTTGATGCTCAAGGAAAGCCACATAAGAAAGCTACCATGGAATCCTCCTAACCCCAAGTTTTTATTCTATGCTTGCTTGTGCGGAAGCGCCCAATTGCCCTAAAGTGAATCACTAAAATCAGGAGTTTTTGCCCGTGCGCCGTTTGATTGCTGTTGTTTTGTTAATGATTCTGGCTGGGATTCCGGCCGCCCAAGCCAAAGTTTTGCACAAAAAACCCGCCGCGCATCAGGCCGCTGCGGCCATGCCCGCGAATTCAACCCCAGCCGTGGTCAAAACCGCCGGGATTCCGTTTGAAACCTCCGCCCGTCAGGCCATTGTGATTGATGCCAACACCGGCACGGTTCTGTACGAAAAAGACGCGGACAAACGTATGCCGACGGCCTCAATGTCCAAGGTTATGACGGCCTATGCCGTTGCCGACGCCTTGAAAAAAGGGGAAATCCACAAAGACACTTTGCTGGAGGTTTCCAAAAACGCCTGGCGGCCCAAGTCGGATAACTCCCTGATGTTCGTGGAACTCGGCGCGCGGATTCCTGTGTGGGATCTGGTGCAGGGCATGATCGTGCAATCCGGCAATGATGCCTGCGTCGTTCTGGCCGAAGGCATCGCGGGCAGCGAAGCCGCGTTCGTCCAGCGCATGAACGAAGCCTCACAAAAACTCGGCATGACCAATTCGCATTTCGCGAACGCCACCGGCCTGCCGGACCCAGAACACTATTCCACGCCGCGCGATCTGGCGACGCTGGCCGTCGCCTATATGCGTGATTTCCCCGATGTCGCCGCGCTGGATAAGCAAATGGATTTCACTTATCACGGCATCAAACAAGGCAACCGTAATCCATTGTTATACGTTCCTGGCCTTGGCGCGGACGGCGTTAAAACCGGCCATACGGAAGAGGCTGGTTTCGGCCTGATCGGCTCCGCCATTCAAAACGGCCGCCGCGTGATTATCGTCCTGTCGGGCATGAGCAGCATGGCCGAACGCGCCCACGAATCCGAACGCGTCATGCGTTGGGCCTTTGACGCCTTCACTGGCCCGACATTATTCAAAGCGGGCGAAAAAGTCGCCGATGCCGATGTTTGGCAGGGACAGGCGCCCAAGGTCACATTAACCGTCAAGGACGACGTAGCCTACCTAATGCCCCGCGCCGCCGCGCCAAAACTGGTGGTGAAGGCGAAATTCAACGCACCTGTTGCCGCGCCGGTAAAAGCGGGCCAAGAACTCGGCACGCTGGAAATATCGGCGCCGGGTCTGGCGACGAAAACGGTGCCGCTGGTCGCCGCCGCCGACGTGCCCGAACTAAATCCTTTCGCGCGATTGAGTTATACAATCCAATATTTGCTGAAAGGCCATGGGGATTAGATATTCTTTGAAAGTATTCTTTTTCTTGATATGAGGTTTGTGTATAGAGTAAACTAGCTAAATAAATCTCATACTAAAGGAATATTTATGGCATCGTCTAAAATCGATCTGAACGCTTCGGCAGAAGAAATCGGAACAGCGCTCGGTAAACTTTATGAAGAGCACAAGGATTTTTATGTCTACGATAACCGTGGCTCAGAGGGATGGGGAAACTCCATTAAACTTGGGCGACACATTGCAACCGAAGCCGGCCCTGTAAGATCTATAAACGGCTGGAAAGAAAGAATTCCGAAAGACGGCGATCGCCTTGTTCATCCACAAGAAGGAGGCAAGCTTGGATTGTATTTGATTTTCAATGTCACGCGAGCTCGTGAGCCTCGAGATATGTTTTCTGCGGATGTTGCTTTTATTGATCCGGATTACCAGGGTGGCTACGGTTTGCGAGGCGAAGAGAAGAGCGAAATCCCTCCCTTCACCAAATTGCAAGCTGAAATTGATAAGATAAATGCTGACGGTCCGCGCCTAGGCAAAGCACCACGATTCGAACCACTCAGTTAATATTTCATTGTGTGGTTTCTCTATGATGCTGAATCCTATATAGTTCAAAGGCAGGAGTCCCCCAATGCCCATCATCGCCAACGACCGCACGTCCGCACGTTTCATCACCCTTGAAGGCGGGGAGGGGACGGGGAAATCGACCCAGCTCAAATTGCTGTCGGAAAAACTGACCGAAGCAAAAATCACCCATATCCGCACGCGCGAGCCCGGCGGCGCGCCGGATGCGGAGGCGATTCGGGAATTGATCCTGTCCGGCGGCAAAGACCGCTGGGATCCCGTAACGGAATTGCTGTTGATGTTCGCCGCGCGGCGGGAGCATTGCCGCCGCACCGTCTGGCCCGCATTGGAAAACGGCCAGTGGGTGATATCGGACCGCTTCACCGACTCTACCATGGCTTATCAAGGTTACGCCCAAGGCGTCGGCCGCGCCGCGGTGGAACAAATCCAGGCCGTCACATTACACCACTTCGCGCCGGACCTGACGATCATTTTGGACGCGCCCGTTGAAACCGGATCCCAGCGCGTCAAATCCCGCGGCGAAGGTAACCGCCTAGACAACATGGACGCCGAATTCCACCAAGCCGTCCGCGACGGCTACCTAGACATCGCCCGCCGCGAACCCGACCGCTGTGTCGTCATCGACGCCTCCGCGCCGCCTGAGGCCGTTGCGGACGCGATTTGGCAAGTGGTGAACGGACGGTTTTTGGCCATGCGCGATTGTGCGTGAAAGTATTAAATACATTGCAATCTAGTCTGAAGTTGCCGTAATTTTAAAGAATGGCCAATTCAAGTAGCCTTTTTGTTTGAGGAGCCAAGCATGAAAACAAATAATCCTTTTGAAATTTTAAAAGCTATGGGGGTGGCAAAGCTGGATGTTACACGTAGCGCCGAAGGCCCGGATGCAGGCATCGTTGTAAACGATCAAAATGGTGATTTGGTTTGCCGTTATCAAAAAATAGATGCTGATGGCTTTTGCCTCCGTAGTTATGTCGTGGGAGAAAAGTATAGCAAAGCAATTAATGAAAGATTTGAAGCTATCAGTCATACACGCACTCCCTCAGCGGAGGAAAGTTTTGTCCGCGCGCTGCGTGATTCATTATACCAACACAGCGAAGCTGCGTCAGAAAGCGGGCTGCACAAAGTTCGGGAGGATAAAAAAGATAATTTTCAGAGATATGCGCAGGCAATCTGCGACGATGACTTTGCGCAAGAGATAGGCCTTCCCAGGCCCCCCGGTGTCACCAGGATTCGCAGTGCTCACACCATATATACTTTACCTGCTGCAATTCCGACTTGATTGTTATAATGTCGGCAGATGAACCTGTCACAACCCGCCGCCACGCGTGAACTTTGGGGCCATGGCCAGGCTGAGCAAACGCTGCTCACCCTCGCGCTGTCGGGCCGCATGCCGCATGGCTGGATTTTCACGGGGCCGAATGGGATCGGCAAGGCGACGTTGGCGTTTCGCCTGACGCGGTTTTTGTTGTATCGCGGATTTAAAGGCCCCCATACCGCAAACGATCTGGATCTATTCGCCGAAACACCGCATGCAGCGCCCACGCCGCGCGATCTTTCCATCCCACCCGAAGCGCCTGTATTCGCACAGGTCGCCGCCGGATCGCATCCCGATTTGCTCGTCATCGCGCCCGAGGAAGACAAGGATTTAAACGTCGAACAAATCCGCGCCGCCGGACCGTTCCTGGCCATGACGGCGGCGCAAAGCGGTTGGCGCATCGTCATCATCGACGGCGCCGAACGCATGAACCGCGCCGCGCAAAATGCGCTGTTGAAAGTTTTAGAAGAACCATCGCCGAATTCGCTGCTGATTTTACTCGCCGACAATCTGGGTAAGCTGTTGCCCACTATCCGTTCACGCTCGCGCCTTTTGCGCCTGGATGCCGATACCAATCAAACACCGGAAACCCTTGCGCCGCTGGATGAACGTATCGCGCAACTTTTACAACAGGATCAAAACACACTCTGGCACATGGCGGGATATGCGCCCGGTCAGCTCCTACAACTTCTCGATCAAGACGCGCTGACCATCCATCAACACCTCACCGATTTCATCCGCGCGCCAAATACCGCGCGTGCCCATGAATTGGCGCAAGGCTTTGCCTATCAACCCCAATTCAAAACTGCCGCAATGATTTTGCTGTGGCTCTGTCATCAAATCGCCTCTGGCAATACCGTCGGCTTGCCGCCCGCCAACATCCCCGCGCTCCTGAAATTCCACGAAGACGCGCAAAGGATGCTTGCGGAAACCGCGCAACTGCATTTAGATGGTGCCGCGTGCTGGCATGAATTGCTAACGCGTTTGCCCACCATCTTTGAACGTACATGACCAAACATTTCTATATCACAACACCGATTTATTACCCCAACAGCGTGCCGCACCTGGGCAGCGCCTATTGCACTCTCGCGTGCGATGTCCTGGCGCGTTTCAAGCGGCTGGATGGATACAATGTCAAATTCCTGACGGGCACCGACGAACACGGCCAAAAAGTCGCCAAGGCCGCCGAAGCCGCAGGCATCACGCCGCAGAAATATGTCGATGAAATTTCACAAGCCTTCCGCGATCTCTCCACGCTGATGAATTTTTCCAATGATGATTTTATCCGCACGACCGAGCCGCGTCATCACCGCGCGGCGCAAGTGTTATGGGAAGAACTGCTGCGCCGCGATGAAATTTATCTGGATAAATACGCGGGCTGGTACGCTGTGCGCGATGAGGCCTTTTATGGCGAAGATGAATTAACCGAAAAAGACGGCAAAAAAATCGCTCCCACCGGCGCAGAATGCGATTGGGTGGAAGAAGAAAGTTATTTTTTCCGCCTGTCGAAATGGCAAGAACCGCTGCTGAAATTTTACGAAGACAATCCCGATTTCATCGCCCCGCAATCGCGCCGCAACGAAGTAATCAGTTTCGTGCGCGGCGGTCTGAAAGATTTATCGGTGTCGCGCACGACTTTCAAATGGGGCGTTCCCGTGCCGGGCAATGACAAACATATCATGTATGTCTGGCTCGATGCGCTGACGAATTATATCACCGCGCTCGGCTATCCTGATACGACGCCTGATATGCAAAATTTCTGGCCCACGGCGTTGCACGTGGTTGGTAAGGACATCCTGCGTTTTCACGCCGTCTATTGGCCTGCCTTTTTAATGGCCGCCGGCATTGCACTCCCACACCGAATTTTCGCGCACGGCTGGTGGACGGTTGAGGGCGAAAAAATGTCCAAATCCCTGGGCAACGTCATTGCGCCGCATAACCTGGTGGAAACCTATGGCCTCGACCAGACGCGTTATTTCCTGCTGCGCGATGTGCCCTTTGGCAACGACGCGAGTTTTTCCCACACCCAAATGATCGCGCGCGTGAATGCGGAGCTGGCGAATAACCTCGGCAATTTGGTGCAACGCACACTCTCATTCATCCAAAAAAATGCCGACGCGCGCATGCCGCAGCCGGGTGAATTCGCCGCGGCGGATCAAACACTGCTCAATCAAATTGAATCCACATTGCCCGCCGTGCGCGCGCACATGGACGCACAGGAATTCCACAAAGCGCTTGATGCCACCATCGGCCTATCCAACACCGCAAATATTTACATCGATGAACAAGCGCCCTGGGCGCTCCGCAAAACCGATCCCGCGCGGATGGTGACGGTGCTGTACGTGCTGTGCGAAACCATCCGCAACCTCGGCCTGCTGCTCTTGCCATTCATTCCGGATTCCGCCGCGAAAATTCTGGATGCGATTGGAGTAGGGGAGAACGCACGAACATTCGCCTCCTACGGCCTGACCTCTCGCCTCTCGCCCCTCGTTTCCCTCCCCGCGCCGCAGCCGATTTTCCCGAGAATCGAGGTGGACGGATGAACTCCAAAATCCAGGTCAAAAAAGAGGTGATAGGCATCACGGCCTTTATGTTTTGCGCTTCTTTTGTTTTTGTAACCTTGTTAAATAATGCTTTTATGAAGACGGATAATCTGAGCGAACCTAGACCGTCTTTTTGGCTGGAATTAATTGGCTTTAGTCTTATCAATGCGGTTTTTACCTATGCAGCCGCGTCTTATGTAATGAAGCGCTATCACGGTTTAAGCATTCGCTGGAACTTTGTTGTTGTAAACGCGGTTTTGTTTCTTGCTGTTCTGCTTAGCTTTAGTTTGACCATTCCGTTATCGGGTTCAGCGGCGAAGATGGACTTGTTGCACATATTATTGGCGATCATTGGCACATCCGCTGGCTGTTTCTTGATGGCAGCTGTCTTTTTTAATGTACTGTTGATATTTTGGTTGATCGCGGGCCGGTTTATTCCATTACTTTTTAAGCAGCCGCCGGCATGAATTTATTGGTCGACTCCCACTGCCACCTCGATTTTCCGGATTTTGCCGAGGAGGGGCTTGCCGCCATTATCGCGCGCGCCGTCGCGGCGGGCGTTGGCTACATGCAAACCATTTCCACCTACATCAGCAAATTTGACACGATCAAATCCATCGCCGAAACTTACCCGAATGTCTTCTGTTCCGTCGGCGTGCATCCGCATCACAGCAATGAGCCCGCAGAACAAACGACGACGCAAAACATCATCGGACTGTCAAAACATCCCAAATGCATCGGTATCGGCGAATGCGGGCTCGATTATTATTATGATTACTCGCCGCGCGAAAAACAAAAAGACGTTTTCCGCCAGCACATTCATGCCTGCCTTGAAACCGGCCTGCCGCTGATCGTCCATTCGCGCGATGCCGAAGATGACACCATCAACGTCATCGAAGAAACCCGCGCGGGCGCGCCGCTCAAAACGCTCCTGCATTGCTTCAGCTCCTCGCACGCTATGGCCGTGCGCGCGCTGGAACTCGGATATTATTTTTCTTTCTCCGGCATCGTGACATTTCCGAAATCAACCGAACTGCAACAAACCGCGCGCGAAGTGCCGCTGGACCGCATGCTGGTGGAAACCGACGCGCCGTTCCTCGCGCCGCCGCCCTATCGCGGGAAACGCAATGAACCGGCCTATGTCACGCATGTCGCCGCGAAACTCGCGGAATTGAAAAATACCACGCCGGAAGAAATAGCGCGCGCAACCACCGCCAATTTTTTCCGAATCTTTGATAAAGCAAAACGATGACGACGAAATTAACCGTTCTCGGCTGCGGCGGATCGTTGGGGATTCCCAACGTGGCGGGGCGGCACGGCAATTGCGATATGTCCAATCCGCGCAATTTCCGCACGCGCACTTCGGCCTGGGTGGCGCATAACGGCAAGAATTTCCTGATTGATACTTCGCCCGATATGCGCTCGCAGTTGCTGCGCGAAAACCTGGCCGGGCCGCGGCCGGATGCGGTGCTTTATACGCATTCGCACGCGGACCATTGCCACGGCATAGAGGAATTGCGCGCCTATTACTGGAGCAACGAAACGCAAGTCGACATTTACGCCCATCCGTTCCACATGGCGGATTTGAAAAAGCGGTTTGATTATCTCTTCTACGGCTCCGGCAATCAGGATTTGTACCGCCCTATTCTGCGCCCGCATGAAATCGGGCAGGGGAAGCTGTCGGTGGCGGGGGAGGAGATCGCCGTCATCGAAATGACCCACGGCGATATGCCCTGCCTGGGTTACCGCATCGGCGCCGTGGCCTGGACGACGGATTACAAAGCCATTTCCCCCGCTGGCCTGGCTGCCTTGGCCGGGATTAAAGTTTGGTTCACCGCCGTGGCCGATTGGGACGTGCCGCATCCCAGCCACGCGATTTTGCCCGAAGTTTTGGATCTGTGCGAACAACTCGGCAATCCGCGCACGTATTTGATTCACCTTAACCCGCGGTTTGATTATGCGAAACTGGATGCCATGACGCCGCCGCATGTCACGCCCGCGCACGACGGCCTGATAGTAGAACTGGAGTAACCATGAAACACCTGAATTTCCGAATTTCACGCTGGACGATAGGGGGCTTGACGCTCCTCGCGGTGGCTAGCGCGTTGTTTTATTATTTCCCGCAAATTGACCTGTTTGCGGCGCGGGAATTATACCTGGGCGGCGGTAAGTTTTTATTATCTGATAATAAGTTAGCAGCCTTTTTTCATGGGCCACTTGATATGGTAATCAAGAGCGGATTTGCGGTCGCATTCGTGGCTTATCTGGCGCTATGCGCGATCAAGTTTAAAATCCCGCGCCAAGTGCATGAAAAACTGTGGATTTTATTCGGCACCATCATCATGGCAGAGCTGGTTATTATCAACTGGGTACTGAAAAACCACTGGGGCCGCGCGCGGCCGGTTCAAGTCGATGAGTTCGGCGGCACGGCGCATTTCGAACCGGCTTGGCGGATCAGCCATGAGTGCGCCAGCAATTGTTCCTTCACATCCGGCCATGCGGCCAATGCGGCGTGCCTGGCGCTTTTGGTCTTATTTCTGCCGCAACGCCTCAGACCGCTGGGAACAATTTTGGCGGTGATATTCGTCGCTATCGTCGGCTTTATGCGCATGGCCCGCGGCGCGCATTTTCTGTCGGACGTGACGATCAGCCCGTTAATCGTCCTGGCGACCGCAATGGTGATTCAAGATTGCCTTAAAAAACCCTAAAGCCTCCAAACCCTGCAAACCCCCCAAAAAACCTCATATTATGTAAAATACCCCATTATGGTATTTTACATAATATATATTATCAGTTAAATTGACAAGTTGGTGTGCCTTGGGTTATAGCCTCATCCTCCACACTCCGAGGCTCTTATGAAATCGCTTTACGCATACTCCCCTAGAAATCTGTTTTTATTATGCTTGTCTGGTTTGCTCCTGGCTTCTTGCGCGAAACATGCCGACAGCGCTGACAACAACATTACGATTACTGAAAATCCACCTTCTCCCGCTGCCAGTTCAGACGCTAAAGAATTACCAAGCCAGACTAAAAACCAAAACCTTGCCGTCACCGGAGCTGGTAAAATTACCATCGATTGCGACTGTGACGTGGATGTCGTCTCCGGCCCAACGGACAAGATTTCAGTCCGGATTGACGCAAGCCCGGATGATATTAACAAATTTGACGTTACGCAAAACGGCAATGACGTTACACTTCACCAAAATCAGCCCATCGTCGGCAGCAGCGGCACCGTTATCATTCTTGGTAATGGCAATTCTTCGATGGAGGTATACGGCGACATAAGCGGCGGCGTAAACGTTAACGGACAAACCATCCAAGGCAATAGTATCATCCGCAAACGAGCGCCGCACATCACCCTGACCATTCCGGATAATGAAGAAAATCTGAACTTAACTTTAAGCGGTGATTCTAAATTTAAATCCGTCGCCTCCTTTAACAATGCGATTCTGGATTTCAGAGGGTCCGCCACCGTTTCTTTCGCCACCCATTCTGTCTCCTCGTTTGATGTTGAGGGCAGCGTTGATGCGGATTTGAAAATGTTAGGCGGCGTGTTTAAAGCAGACGTATCGGGATCCGGCGACATCAAAGCGCATGGTGATTTTGACTCTGTTGACGTGAGTGTATCCGGCTCAGGCGATGTTAATACGACCGGAAAAGTAAAAGGCGATTACCGCGCGCGGGTCAGCGGTTCAGGCGATATCAACCATACTGGCGAAGTCGGCGGTCAAATAACCCGGCGTGTTTCAGGTTCAGGCGACATCAGTTTTAATCCCTAAGCCTTAAAGCTCCATTCTCCCGCCGCCATACCCGCCAGCTGGTGGCATTCTATTCCCATCAGGGTTTGCTGAAAGAGCCGTAGATGATGGTGCTTCCATCAACAAAATCCGCTCAAACGGCGCTTTCAAATTTGCGTCAATTGCAGCGATGCGCTTGACCAGCGTAGGTTGATCCCATGCCGGATGTTTATCCTTAATCTCCTGCACAATGACCTGAATTCCAGCGATAAAACCCGCCGCTTTTTGCTGGCTAACCCCATCATCCCCGCTATTGCTTTGCAGATAGCTCAAGGTATTCACAATCGTATTGATTTGCAGACTTAAATCCGCGCGGGTATCAAGCGCTCTTATTTCCGGCCCCTTGCCCCGGTTTTCATGGCGCGTGATCACTACGCCCAGGTGATAATGCAGGTCATTCAGATCACCGTTCAAGTCGGCTGCGATTAATCTGGCATCCTTTGTCGCTATTTTAACCGTTTCACCGGACTGGCTTTCATAATTTTGCATCATGTCGCGAATATTTTTCAACATGGTGATGTCTGTGATTAACCGCTCATTTTCATGATATTGTCGAATACCATCGCGGCAAGCTGCATAGGTTTTGTTAAATTTTGACTCGAAATCTGGTAATACTCCTGAACAAAGCTTAATATAATCCCAGATTGTGGAGAATGGGATGATATTTTTTGGCTCCCTATCCTGCAATACTATTTCTTTGTTTTCATTTGTAATGTGAAGCTGAGATAAATCAAAAAAATCCGAATAAAGAAAAGTACGATGTATCTGAAATGAATGATTACCATTTACCTCTAAATCCATACCATTATAGCAAATCTTGATCCTTTCGTAATCAGGTCTATATTCTGGGCTTACTACTTCCGTTGTAACTTTAACTCCAGGATAATCGTTTGCTGTTAATTCGATTAAACGCATAATGGGTATTGATTTACTGTAATACTCTGGATTTTCATTGCCCCATTCTTCCAGTGTCTCTGCCCGCGAAATACGGTCGTTGATGGCGCGGTTAACATCTTCAATCGACAGCGGCGTCGCAGGCATTTTGATGCGGCGCATCAAAGCGTTGAATTTGTTCATAGTATCCCCTTATGCTTTGGATATTTTATCCTATGAAGATTATACCAAACGCGAGATTGGAGAAGCAAATTGTTTAAATACTTTCATGGCGTTTTTCTAACTATATGTCACCCTCAGCCAGCTTCTCAAAGTGCGGTGGCGGGGCATGCAAGATGTGCGCAAGAATCTTATTAAAATAGAATTAAATTCACAACATAAAAACCCAAGGCAGCAGGTGCATGGGATTGTTCCGCATTTTTTGTGGGATCCCTTCTATCTCACCCCGCCGCCTGTTGTTTCCAGGCACCGTTCGGTTCCTGTGCCCAGTAGCTGAGCTTATGCCCTGCCCCCTTCGCGGCCGCCCATTGCGCGCGCCCGGCGGCCAGGGCGTTTTCGTCGCCTCCATCCAGCATGACGCAGACCATATCATACAGCCCCGGCTGCCCCGTATCGGCGCCGTCGGTCAGGATCAATAGCTTGGCGTCATTGGCGGGCAGTCCGTCGGCGGTGGAAAGCAAGACGGGTTGGCGGGCTTCGTCCCCGCCTCCGGCTGCACCGTGGGGCAAAAAGCTGCCCGGATCGTCCGCCCACAGGCGCGCATCCAGATCGCGCATCCGCTCCATGCTGGCGCATAGGATGTGGGCGCGCATGCCGCGCTCTAGCGCCTTGGGCAGGATGCCCATGAGCGCGTGTGATAAATTGGACCGCCCCAGCTGATAAAAACGGTATTCCGTCATGCGGGCAGCTTAACCAAAAGCGGCTATTTCATCCAGGGTTTTATCAAGCCTTTTTCATGTTCAGGAGAATAAAACCGGGAGGTTTTATTCTCGGTCTGGGGATGCACATCAACTTGCCATATCTTTTTGGATGAAGGCGGAATGAAAACCATCTTCTCGCTGACCCAGCGATTTGGAGAATTTTCAAATGCGATATCATGGATTTCTTCCAACGGCGGCTGAGTAGTGTCGATATGCGGCATATAATTTTCCCCCTTAGAATATATAAAAATTGAATCAAAATATCGTCGAATTATTATTTGAGTATAACTGTTGCGCCGCGGGATTTCACGTGAAATCTTGGGAAAAACTGCCGAAAATTTATGATAAATTGTCGCGATCGCGCTTGGAAAAAGGGGGGGGCGGTATACCGCCGCACTCCCCTATCCTCTCACAATTTTGTGATGATTTTATTTCACGTTTTCAAACTTGTCCGAAATCATGCGGTCGAGCAAGCGAATCCCGAAACCCGATGCGCCGTCCGTCAGCGGCCCAATCGCCTTTTTCGGATGGGCAACCCCCGCGATATCCATATGAACCCATTTGGTTTCTTTTTTGACAAAGCGGTTCAGGAATTGCCCGCCGATGGAACTGCCCGCCGCGCGGTCAACTGATGAGATATTTTGCATATCCGCAAAACGGCTGTTGATGCGTTCGTCAAACACTTCGCACAGCGGCAATTCCCAGCATAGTTCGCCCACGGTTTCACCCGCCGCGCGGACGTTTTCGATCATGCCTTTGTCGTTGCCCATGATGGCGCAATATTCATAGCCCAGCGCCACGACACACGCGCCCGTCAGCGTGGCAAGGTTCACCATATTCGCCGGTTTAAAGCGTTCCTGCGCGTACCACAGCACGTCGGCCAGCACGAGGCGGCCTTCAGCATCCGTATTCAAAACCTCAATCGTCTGGCCGGACATGGAGGTGAGAATATCACCCGGGCGGATCGCGTTACCATCCGGCATGTTTTCCACCAGCCCCATCACGCCGATGGCGTTGACCTTCGCCTTGCGCCGCGCCATCGCGTAGAATAGCCCCGCCACGACACCCGCGCCTGACATATCATATTTCATTTCTTCCATGCCGCCGGATGGCTTGATGGAAATACCGCCGGTATCGAACGTCACGCCCTTGCCACAAATCGCGATCGGAACGTCTTTCCCCTCGCCGCCGTGCCATTGCAGCACGACTACGCGCGCCGGCCGTACGGACCCCTGCGCCACGCCAAGCAGCGACCCCATGCCGAGTTTGGTTAATTGCTTGTCATCCAAAATTTCAACCTTAACGCCCATCGGCTCCAAAACTTCACGCACGCGGTTGGCAAATTCGGACGGATATAAAACGTTCGGCGGTTCATTGCCGAAATCGCGCGCGAAATATACGCCCTCCGCCACCGCGCCCAGATGCGCGAAGATTTTCTTCGCCGCCGCAGCGTCCGGAGTCATAATACGCGCTTCCTTCAGCGTCGGTTTCTTTTCCGGTTTTTGTTTAGTGAAATACTTGTCAAAACGGTAAGACCGCAAAATCAATCCCGATGCGGCATAGGCACCGTGTTCCTCATCCTCCGTCAGAACGGTAACAGATTTCGCGCCGATGGAATTCAGGGTGATGACGGCCTCGGCAAAGGCGGCTTCGACCTGCTGCGGCGTGGTATCCGCCTTTGTTGAGCCGCCGATCAGGAGAAGATAGTTATACGCCATCCCTTTGGGCAGCAAAATCGGCAGCGCTTGTTTTTTCTTGCCGGTAAATTTGCTATTCGCAATCGCGCGCGTGATTTCGCCTTTCGTGAATTTATCCAGTTCCGCTGCCGGGCCGGTGAGTTTCCCCTCCCCTATCATAATCGCCAGCACAGAGCCTGTTACGCCCGCAATTTTCCGGGTAATTTTTTCTGGTGCGATAAAGGTGACTTTCATGGTCGTTTCCTCTGGGGCAAGTGATTCTAATTGAATTAATAGTGTCAAATGTTACCTCTTTATGCTAGTGCTCAATATCAAGAGGCCAGCAACATCGCATGAACCATAAACTTTTACGCCGATTAGCTTTATTAACTGCGGCAACGACTGCTTCTTGGTCTTGCGGTACTCAGAATTTAGGAGGCCGCCCCATGGTTCCTATATCACCATCTGTTTCGGCTGCTCCTAAACGCACCTTTGTAGCAAAATGTGAAGATAAAAACGGAAATGGATGGGGCATTAAAAGCGGAGATGGAAAAACATTCGTTTTGCAAATAACAAATCATATGCAAACCGTTGTGCAAACTTATCCAGGAAATGTGGATTCAGACTGCACGATTACCTATTTGGCGAAGGGGCAAATTAAATTTAAAATACAGGGCAAGATTATTTTATGGACTCCAGATAATAAAAGTCCTGAAAAAGATTTTAGGCCATAATTACCCGATCCCCCAGCAGCCGTATTTGATTTCCAGGTAATCTTCGATTCCATATTTACTGCCCTCGCGGCCGATACCGGATTCCTTGACGCCGCCGAATGGCGCTTCGGCGAAAGACGCCGCGCCGGTGTTGACGCCGATGATGCCGTATTCCAGTGCTTCATAAACCCGCCAGCAGCGCGCAACGTCGCGGGAATAGAAATAGGCGGCCAGACCGAAGGGAACGTTATTCGCGCTATGCACCGCTTCGGTTTCTTCGCGGAATTTAATTAACGGGATAACGGGGCCGAAAGTTTCTTCGTGACAGATCAACATATCATCACGCACGCCGTCCAGCACCGTCGGTTGATAAAACCAGCCGCCGAGGGTTTTGTGCAAGTCATGCGGCGCGCCGCCAGTTAGGATTCTCGCACCTTTGCTTACGGCTTCCTCAACCTGTTTAACAACTTTCTTAAACCCGTCTTCATTAATTAGCGGGCCGACTTGCGCGCCCTCTTCCATTCCCTCCGCGACTTTCAATTTCTGCGTGGCGGCGACGATTTTATCGCGGAATTCATCATAAACTTTTTCCTGCACAAAAATCCGGTTTGCGCAGACGCACGTCTGGCCGCTGTTGCGGAATTTGGAAGCGATCAGGCCCTCGACCGCCGCATCGATATCCGCGTCCTCAAACACAATAAACGGCGCGTGGCCGCCGAGTTCGAGTGACAATTTTTTCAACGTCGGCGCGCTTTGCTCCATCAATAATTTACCGACGGCGGTGGAGCCCGTGAAACTGACCTTGCGCACGATTTTGCTCGCCGTCATCGCGCCGCCGATGGTTTTGGCGTCGCCCGTCACAACGGAAAATACGCCCGGCGGGCAACCCGCCTGCTCCGCCAGCACGGCTAAAGCCAAAGCGGAAAACGGCGTTTCCAGTGCGGGTTTCAAAACCACCGGACAGCCTGCGGCAATTGCGGGCGCGACCTTGCGCGTAATCATCGCCGCAGGAAAATTCCACGGCGTGATCGAGGCCACAACGCCGATCGGTTGTTTAATGACGGTAATGCGTTTGTTTTTATCCGGCGTGGGGATGATGTCGCCGTCCGTGCGGCGGGCTTCTTCCCCAAACCAGGTGAAAAAGCTGGCGGCGTAGTCGATTTCGGTTTGCGCCTCCCGGAATGGTTTGCCGCATTCAGCCACCATCATCTCCGCCAGCTCATCCGCATGCACAAGCATGAGGTTCGCCCAGCGTTTCAAAAACGCGCCGCGTTCCTTGGCCAGTGTGCCCGCCCATTTGGGAAAAGCCTTTTCCGCCGCCGCGATGGCGCGTTCCGTTTCCGCCGCGCCCATCACCGGGACACGCCCGATTTCCTTTAGCGTCGCTGGGTTTACGACGGACGCGGTTTTACCATTGTCCGCATCGCACCATTTGCCCGCGATAAAAGCCTTCTGGGGAAACAGATTTAGTTTGTCCATCTATATAGAATAACGCAGCCCGCGCCCGCTGGCAAATTCAAGCCCGCATGGATTTTTGATATCCGGCTAGCTTTCATAATCCGGCGCCGCTAGATTATGTGGGATGCTTTTGATGCGCTACATTTTGCGGCAAGAATTTATGGCGATTGTGCTGACCACGATCGTTGTGACGGGTGCGATTTGGTTTTCGCAGTCGTTGAAACTGCTGGAAATGGTAGTCGATGGCGGTGCGCCGTTGTGGGTGTTTTTGCAATTGATGCTGCTCGTGCTGCCCAGTTTTTTGGCGCCTATTTTGCCCGTTGCGTTATTCCTCGGCCTGTTATTCACTATGCAAAAACTGCTCCAGGATCAGGAATGGATCGTGATGCAGGGCGTTGGCATGTCGCCCTGGCAACTCGCGCGGCCTGCGCTGCTGCTGGCGGTTTGGGTGATGTTCATTCATTGGGCGATCAGCATCGATATCGCGCCGCGCGCCCAGCGTGATTTGCGCCTTCAGCGGCATTTGATTCAGACAGATTACGCCGGCGCTTTGCTGCGCGAAGGTATGTTTAATGCCATCGGACGTAACATGACGATTTACGTGCATGAACGTGAAAACAGCAATTTGTTCAAGGGCATTTTGATTCATGACACGCGCGATCCGATGAAGTCGATTACTTTGACGGCTGAAGAAGGATTTCTGGTCAGTGATAATGGTCCGCCGCGTCTGGTCATTCAGCGCGGCACGCGCCAGGAGCGGAGCAATGCGACAGGTGAAATCGGTTGGTTGATGTTTGATCAATACGTCGTGGATTTATCGATGCTGAATGACGCGCAGGATGATTCCTATATGAAAGCCTATGAACGGCCGATGGGGGAACTGATAAACCCCGCGCCGGATTCCAATAACCCGAACGCGGCGCGCGAATTCATGGCGGAGGCAAATCAGCGCATCGCCTTCCCGCTTTATAATCTGGCCTTTGCCATGATTGCGCTGGTGGTGGTATTGGGCGGCGAATTTTCACGGCGTGGCCGTCCGCATCGCTATCTAATTGGCGTGGTGCTGGTGGTCGTCATGCAATCCCTGTCGCTCGCGCTGGCCAATTTCGCCGCCCGTAATAATGCTTTGATCCCGCTGCAATATGCGCCGCCGGTGATTGCTACATTGGTTGGCGGAATATGGTTGACTCACTTGCTGGGCGCAAAATTCGGGGGCACGCATGCGAAATGAAGCACGCGCCCGCCGCGGCATGCCCTTTACCATTTCCGCTTATATCGCGCGGCAATATACGGTGATTTTTTCGGGTGTGCTGATGGGCTTGCTCGGCTTGATTTATGTCTTTGAAGTTGTTGAGCTGCTCCGCCGTTCGGGCAATAAGCCCATCGCGCTGGCGGAAATTCTGCTGATGGGGTTTTTCAAAATTCCTGAGGTCGGCATGCGGATTTTCCCTTTCGCGATTTTATTCGGGGGTCTGATTTGTTTCTGGCGCATGGCGCGAAATCATGAACTGGTCGTCCTGCGCGCCAGCGGCATTTCCGCTTGGGAATTCGCCCTGCCCGCGATGTTCGCGGCATTTTTGATCGCGATTTTGAAAATCACCGTCCTCAGCCCCGCGGGCGCGTTTGTCTTCAGCCGCTATCAAGATTGGGACAATCGTGTTTTAAGTAACAAGGCAAACACCGTCGCCTTCACCGATTCCGGCCTGTGGCTGCGCCAGGTGAACGACGATAACACCCAGGCGGTCATTCACGCCAAATCCATTAACAACGCCGATTGGACGATGTCGGACGTGATGGTTTTATTATTTTCCCCCGACGGAAGTTTTCTGCGCCGTATTGATGCGCCCACGGGCCATTTGGTAACCGGCCGGAAATGGGATTTTCAAAACGCGACCTTGGCGCAATCGGATGCCATGCCGCAGCATCAGGACAATGTAACTCTCTTTACGCATCTGACCCCGGTGAAGATTGAGGAACAATATGCCAAGCCGGACGCGGTTTCTTTCTGGGCTTTGCCGAAACTTATCAATACCATCCACCGTACAGGCCTGGCCGTGACGGCGCTTGAGCTTCATTATGCCTCACTGCTTGCGGAGCCGCTGCTTTTTATGGGTGTGGCGCTTTTGTCGGTGGCGTTCGCGTTGCGCCATCAGCGTGCAGGCGGCGCGGTGCGGCTGATTATCATCGGCCTGCTGGTCGGGTTTACGCTCTTCATCCTGCGCGATTCCATGCGCGCTTTGGCCAATACCAATATCGTTCCCATTGCGCTGGCCGCATGGACACCGGCGCTTTTGGCCGTTATGATCGGCGCTTCAATCCTGCTTTATTCTGAAGATGGCTAAATATCTCTTGATCCTATTCGCGCTGGCGCTCGCGGCGCCCGCTTTTGCCGATGAAGTCGGCATCATCGCCACCGTCAATAACGACATCATCACGACGCATGAATTGTCTCAGCGTATTGAATTGCTGATTGGCGCCAACGGCCTGCCGCGTGCGGACGAAACTCGCAAGGACATCGCGCCGCAGGTTTTGCACTCGATGATCGACGACAAACTGCGCCTTGAGGCCGCTGATGCCAGCAGTATTAAAGTAACCGATGAAGACATCCGCAAAGCCATGGCAAACATTGCCGGCAGTAATAATATGTCGGTCGATCAGTTCACGGATATGCTGGCCTCGCAAGGCGTGGATAAAGACACGCTGCAAGATCAATTGCGCGCCGAAATCGCCTGGCACAAATATGTTGAACAGCGCATTGTGCCCAATGTCGATGTGCCGCCCAGCGAAATCGACCGCATGGAAGCGCAATTGAAAAGCGATGCCAATCAACAGCAATATCTGGTCGCGGAAATTTTCCTGCCTGTGGACGCGCCCGTTGATGATCAAAAGGTGCGTGATTTTGGCGCGGATCTGATCAAACAAATGTCGCAAGGCGCGAAATTCTCCGCACTGGCACATGGTTTTTCGCAAAGCGCCTCGGCCAGCCGCAGCGGCGATCTAGGCTGGCAAACCCTAAGCCAAATGCCGCCCGAACTGGCGCGGATCGTCCATGTGATGCGTCCCGGCCAGGTCAGCAAACCGATGCGCACGCTGCGCGGTTATTATATTTTATACCTGCGTGACGCGCGTACATTGGATCCCAAAGACATTCCCACGCGGGAAAAATTACAGGACGCGGCATTTAATCAGCAATTAGACCTGCTCCAACGCCGCGATTTGCGCGATTTGCGCAATAAAGCTTTTATTGAAATCAAGTAATGCTTTCGCATTTGCCGCCGCTGCGCGAAGTGATTGCCAAACATGGTTTATCCGCGCGCAAGGGCCTGGGGCAGAATTTCATTCTGGATTTAAACCTGACGCGCAAAATCGCCCGGGCGGCGGGGGATTTAACGCATGTTAACGTGATTGAAATCGGCCCCGGTCCCGGCGGCCTGACGCGCGCGATTTTGGAAAGCCCGGCGGCGAGCGTGACTGTCATCGAACTCGACCCACGCGCGATCGGCGTGATGCGTGATCTGGCTGAACATGCCGACGGCCGCTTGAATATCATTGAAGGTGATGCGCTGGAATTTAACCCGGAAATGGTGGCCGCCCCGCGTGCGATTATTGCCAACCTGCCCTATCACGTCGCATCGCAGTTGTTGATTGGCTGGCTGAAACAAATTTCCGGATTTAAATCCATCACCATCATGCTGCAAAAAGAAATGGCCCAGCGCCTCGCCGCCCGCCCCCGCACTGCCGCCTATGGCCGCCTGTCCGTAATGTGCCAGTGGCTGTGCGACGTAAAATTATTATTTGACGTGCCGCCATCCGCGTTTGTTCCGCCGCCCAAAGTGGTTTCGTCCATTGTGCAACTTGTTCCTAAAAACCAGATACCGGAAATTGCATTCGAGCAAATGGAAAAAACCGTTGCTCTCGCCTTTTCCCAGCGGCGTAAGATGCTGAAGGGCATCCTCAACGGCGCTGGGCACGATGGCGAAAAGCTGATGATCGAAATCGGCAACCACGTCACTGCGCGCGCGGAGGAATTGACGGTGGAGCAGTTTATAAATTTGGCAACGCTGATAAAAGCGTGATTACATTAATTCCCCGCCCGGGTACTTCGCGCGGACCTGTTCCTGCATACCGCGTATAAACTGGGCCAGTCCCACAAAGCGTTGCCGCCGCTGGCGTTCGGCGTGCAAAATTGCCATAACTTGCACAACACTGGTTTCAAAATCATTGTTGACGACGACATAATCATATTCGGGATAATGCGACAATTCATCCGGCGCCTTGGCCATCCGGCGCTGAATGGTGTCGGCGGTATCCTGGGCGCGCGTCATCAAGCGGCGTTCCAAGTCCTCCGCGCGTGGCGGCAGGATGAAAACCGTTACCAGATCATCGCGCGCATTTTCCGTCAGCTGCCGCGCGCCTTGCCAATCAATGTCGAAAATTAGATCCCGGCCATCGCGCAGTGCGCTATCCACCGGCGCACGCGGCGTGCCGTAAAAATTCCCGAACACCTCGGCATATTCCAATAACTGCCCCTGGCGTACCAGGTTTTGAAACGCATCACGGCTGATGAAATGGTAATCCTCGCCGTCCGTTTCGCCCGGCCGCTGTTCGCGCGTCGTCACGGAAACCGACGGCGCGATATTGCCGTCGCGCGCCAAAATCGCCTTTGCAATACTGGTCTTTCCCGCGCCCGAAGGCGACGAGAGCACCAGCATAATCCCCCGGCGTTTCAAATGATCTGTCGATAAACCAACCATGGCTGTTTATGCACGATTTCCTTCAGGCTGTCATCATAAAGCAATAGTTAAATTATTTATGGCGTGTTCGTTCCAGGCGGCGCGGCGAACCTGCGGCCGCCATCAAATCTGTCATCTATCAATTTCATAATGCCTGGAAAGTTCTTTTCCAACCTATGGAGAGCGGATTCGATATGTTTGACGCGCTCTTCGTGCGGCTGATCATCCTTGATAAACATTCCCGTATTTCTGACGGCATCCAAAAAGGCATCGGCCATTCGTTCTAATGGCATTTTTTGAATTAATTCTTGCGGAGCTTCACGCAATGCATCAAGCATACCGTCTTCGTCATGTTTGGAAATCAATTTTACCAGGCCGTCGGCATACCCTTTGGAAAAAGCGGTTTCGATTTCGGGATTTCCTTTTATTTTGTGATAGAATTTTAAAACCGTTTCAGGTGACCGTTTTTGGCCGTTATCATCAGCTATGTAAGAACAAACAGTCTCAGGCAATTTTGCAGTGTCAAAAGAAATCCAGCAACTTTTATGGCCATCCCAAAAGCAGGCGGAAACAGGCGCATAGGGAACCAAGTTTTCTGCCAGGCGCCTTGAAAAAGATATCTGTTCATTATCTGCCATTAATCGCCTTCCTAAAGGTTATCTTGGTAATTACAAATACTCCCAATTCCCTGTCAAGGAAAATTTGCTATGATTTTGCTATGACTGCTTCGTTATTGGATTCGCACCTGCCTGTTCTTGCTGAACATTATCTGATGGATGAAAATATTCTGGTCAGGCGATTGTTGGAACACGTAAAACCGCTCTCTGCGCACCGCAACGCGGCGCAAAAACTGGCGCGCGCGGCGATTGAAAAAATCCGCACCCAGCCGCCGCGCGGGATGGATATCAACCAGTTGCTAATTGCTTATCAATTAACGTCTGAGGAAGGCGTGGCGTTGATGTGCGTGGCGGAAGCATTGCTGCGCATTCCGGATGCGGCCACGCGCGACGCCCTCATCCGTGATAAAATGAGCCGCACGCATTGGGAAGCTGCCGGCGCGGGTAATCCGTTTCAAAACTTTTCCACCTGGGCGCTGAACCTGACGGGCGGTGTGTTGCATCTGCGCAATGAGGATTCCGGCTGGGGCGTCATCGGCCGCGTGATTGCGCGTTTGGGCGAGCCGGTTATCCGCGCCGCGCTGGAACAAGCCATGCGCGTGATGGGCAATCAATTCGTGCTGGGCGAAACAATTGAAGAAGCACTGCATCGCGCCAAAACCAAGGAAGCCGAAGGCGTGCGCTACTCATACGATATGCTCGGCGAATCCGCGCGCACGATGGATCAGGCCGCGCATTATTTTGACGCGTATCACCGCGCCTTTGACGCGGTGATTGCGGCGAATACAACGGCTGGAATTTCGATTAAATTGTCGGCACTCTATCCGCGTTACGAATGGCGCAAGATGGATGATGCGCGGGCGGATTTGGTGCCTGAATTAATGACCCTTTGCAAAGCCGCGAAAAAAAAGGATATTTTGCTCACCATCGACGCTGAAGAAATGGACCGCCTGGTGCCGTCTCTGGAAATTTTTGAAGCGCTCGCCCACGCGCCGGAATTGGCAGGGTGGAACGGCTTGAGTTTGGCGGTACAGGCCTATGGCCGCCGCGCTTTGCCGACATTGGAATTTGTCATTGCTCTGGCACGCGCGGCAGGTCGCCGGATTCCGGTGCGGCTGGTAAAAGGCGCATACTGGGATTCCGAAATCAAACGCGCACAGGTTGACGGCCACGCGGATTATCCCGTTTTCACGCGCAAAACGACGACGGATGTTTCCTATCTCGCCGCTGCGGAATTGATGCTGTCGGCGCCGGATGCGATTTTTCCGCAATTTGCGACACATAATGCGCTGACTGCCGCGACGATTATCGAAATGGCGGGTGATCGTGAATATTGTTTTCAGCGTTTGCACGGCATGGGCGAAACGCTTTATGAAACGCTGGGGGAAATTATCGGCCGTCAGATTCCCTATCGCATTTATGCACCTGTTGGACCCCATCACGATTTGCTGGCGTATCTTGTGCGCCGCCTGCTCGAAAACGGCGCGAACTCATCTTTCGTTCATCAAATCGCCGATGCAGACGTGCCGATAGAAAAATTGCTGGCGGACCCGGTTGCGGTCACCACTGCCCTGCCCGATAAGCGCAATATCAAAATTCCATTGCCCGCTGATATTTATGGCGATGAACGCAAAAATTCCTTCGGCCCACTGCTCGCGGAATCTGTCGCGCGTGAAAAATTGACGCGGGATATACAGGCATTCCTCGCGCGACCTTATGAATCTTTCCCGATTATCGGCGGCAAGAATTTGTACGGCGAAAAGCAGGTGCGTTTTTCGCCTGCTGATAACAAAAAAGTCATTGGGACGAATGCGAATGCGTCGGCTACAGATGCCGCCCGCGCGATTGATATCGCGCATGCGGCACAGCCTGCTTGGGATAATTTGGGCGGCGCGGTGCGCGGGAAAATTCTGTTCCGCGCGGCGGATTTGTTTGAAGAAAATATCGCCTCCTTGGTGGCGCTGATTGTGCGTGAAGGCGGCCGCACCTTGCAAAGCGCCGTAAACGATTTTCGGGAAGCGGTCGATTTCCTGCGCTACTACGGCGCCCAGGCCGCGCGCGAATTTGAAGCGCCGCTGCGCCTGCCCGGCCCCACGGGTGAGCAAAACGAATTATGGCTGCGCGGCCGCGGAGTCTTTGCCTGCATCGCGCCGTGGAATTTTCCGCTGGCGATTTTTACCGGGCAAATGTCCGCCGCCCTCGCCGCCGGGAATTCCGTCATCGCCAAACCCGCCGGCCAGACGCCCATGACCGCGCATTACGCCGTGCGATTACTGCATCAAGCCGGTGTGCCTGGCGAGGTGCTGCATTTCACGCCAGGTTCGGGCGCTGCGCTGGGTAAAGTTTTCACCGAATCTAAAAAAATCGCGGGCATCGCTTTCACTGGTTCTACCGCCACGGCAAACACTATTTATAAAGGCCTCGCCGAACGCGGCGCGCCGATTGTGCCGTTCATCGCCGAAACAGGCGGGCAGAATTGCATGATCGTTGATTCCACCGCACTGCTGGAACAGGCGTGCGATGATATTCTGGCCTCCGCATTCGACAGCGCGGGTCAGCGGTGCTCTGCTCTACGCGTGGCGTTTGTGCAGGATAACATCGCGGATAAATTAATTGAATTGCTGCGCGGTGCCGCGGCCATGTGGCAAATCGGCGATCCGATGAAATGGGAAACAGATATTGGCCCGGTGATTGATGCGGCGGCGCGCGACGGCCTGCAAAAACACGTTGACCGCATGGAACGGGAAGCAAAAATTTTATTCACCGCCACCCTACCGCCTGAATGCGAGCGCGGAACATTCTTCGTACCGCGCATTATTGAACTGCAATCTATTACGCAACTATCTGACGAAGTTTTCGGGCCTGTGCTGCACATTATCCGTTACGCCGCGCGTGATATTGACAAAGCCCTGGACGCCATCAATTCAACCGGATTTGGCCTGACGTGCGGTGTGCATTCACGTCTCGACGCGATGCATGAAAAAGTGCGCTGCGCCATCCGCGCCGGAAACCTTTACGTTAACCGCACGATGATCGGCGCCGTCGTCGGCGTGCAACCCTTTGGCGGCGAAGGCCTGTCCGGCACCGGGCCTAAGGCCGGCGGGCCGTATTATCTGCACCGCTTTGCAACCGAACGCACGGTTTCTATCAACACAACCGCCGCAGGTGGGAACGCCACATTATTGGCGATGGTGGGAGATTAAAATGACACTTGGCATTAGCAATACTGTGCTTGCCAAGGATGGTCGGAACGGTGGGATTCGAACCCACGACCCCCAGCCCCCCAGGCTGGTACGCTACCAGACTGCGCTACGTCCCGGACCGAGGCGGTTATAAACAAATGTCATTGTAATTGCAATGAATAGCCTCGTCTGTTCTTGAGATGTTCTATAAATTATCACATCATGTGCATATGAACGCAGGATTGAAATTGGACGGGCGCGCGGCGGAAACACCTCGGGAAATTCTCGCGCGCGTTTTCGGTTATCAGGAATTCCGCGGCCACCAGGCGGAAATTATTGATCGCGTGATCGCAGGCGGCAGCTGTGCGGTACTGATGCCGACAGGAAGCGGCAAATCGCTGTGCTACCAAATTCCGGCGCTGTGCCGCCGTGGTGTGGGGATTGTGGTTTCGCCCCTGATTGCGTTGATGGATGATCAGGTGAATGCCCTGCGCGAACTGGGTTTGCGCGCGAGCGCGATTCACTCCGGCATGATGCGC